>Ga0209632_10000028_pt1 | contig 150836 bp, 150 predicted proteins | sample COG_10_FD_184754 | JGI IMG/M metagenome (GOLD analysis project Ga0209632, IMG submission 184754) | Pelagic Microbial community sample from North Sea - COGITO 998_met_10 (SPAdes) (version 2) | ecosystem: Environmental > Aquatic > Marine > Neritic zone/Coastal water | place: Helgoland, sampling...
TATTTCGACAAATAAAAAAAAATTAATCTTTACTTAGTTTATATTTTTTAAAGGCGTTCTTTCTTGCCCGAATTCTTTCCTCTAATGTAGTATCCTTTTGCACGTGTTGGCGATAGTGGGCACGTTGTCCTTTTTTCTTGCTTGGAGCAGTTCTTCTACTAGCGGAGGTGTCCCGATCTTCATCTGAATCGGAATCATCGGAATCGGAATCATCGGAATCGGAATCGGATGATTCCGAGTCTGGAACCCAGTCAGAATCGTCCGAATCGTCCGAATCGGATTCGAGTATAACTCTATTCGTCTTCTTTTTTCTAGGGGCCGGTGTCTCCGTCACAACTGGCTTCTTTTTTCTGGCGGCCGGTGGCTTCTTTTTTCTGACGGCCGGTGGCTTCTTTTTTCTTACCATGGGTGGTGGCGTCACAGCCGGTGGTGGTGACTTCTTTTTTCTGACGACCGGCGCTTTTACTACAGCAGCTGGCGCTGCCCCAATAGGTCCCAAAAGTCCTTCGCCTTCATCCAATAACTCTTGATCCACAAATGAGCTGTCCTTTTCTTCCCACTTTTTCGTGTATTTATTCACGATCCTTTCTGTAAGGTTATTCTCAAATCTATAATGACGCAATTGTCTCGAAAAATGCCAAAGGGTCAGATTTATATTCGGTTGTGAACCACGTTTCTTTTTGACAGCAGCCGTTATCTTCTTCGCAAACCCATAGTCAATAATGTACAAACGTCCATTCCCGTCTAACATCAGGTTCAGGGGATTCCCATCGTTTTGAACCACGCCGGCGGCATCTAACCGCTTACAAAGGGCATACAATTGAGCGGCGTATGCTTCTGGCAATTTGGTCCAGTTTTCCCGCTTTCCCCTTTCGACAATCGTTTCTTTCAAGGCGTCCATAACAATAAAATTTTGTGTTGTGGAGACATAGTGAACCGCTGGCGCGACACCGAATGCCGCTGCCATTGATTGCAGTTTCGCTTCTTCGGATATTTTTTTTTCAGATTTTGTAGCTTTGAACAGTTTTACGGCATATTGACCGGCTCTGAAAGTCGTACCTTCTTTGCCCTTTTTGCCTGATATTTTGAAGGATTCTTCGATTTTCTTGCGTGTCATACTTTTGAGTTTCGCCAACATTATTTCAATTATAAAAAAATAAATGATTTAAATAGAGTAAAAAACTATTCTACATTCTTTTAACTGTGGCATCTACTTTATCTTTTAAACGATGGAAAACGGTCAATAACTTTCTTATTTTTTGCCGGAGTTTCTTGTTTTCTAAGGCGAGATCGCTTTGGTCGCTTTTTTTATCCATACAGTTCTTTAGTTTTACCTGAAGATCCTCGTAGGGTCCGCGCACCTTTTCTTTCAATTTTTCCTTCTGTTCGTCTAATTTTTCTTTCAACTCTTTCTCGAATTTTTTATTCAACTCTTTCTCGAATTTTTTCTCGAATTCTTTCTTCTGTTCGTCTAATTTTTTATTCAACTTTTTCTCGAATTTTTTCTTCTGCTCAGCTAACTTTTTCTTCTGCTCAGCTAGTTTTTGCTTTAACCTTTCAATCTCGTCAGAATCGCCGTCAGAATCACTGTCTTCTGAAGCACTGTCTTCTGAAGCACTTTCTTCTGAAGCTGGCCGTCTGCGGCGAGCAACCTTAGGCTGTCCCGAGGCATTGACCGGAGTTGTTTGAAAGCGAACCGTCTTCCCGGCTTCTTTGATCAACTCTTTTTGCCACGACGTCCACTTTTTTCTTGTGTTCAATACAACTTTGTTTGCGCCATTGATAAATACGTGGAATTTACACGGGCGATTGCCAGCACACTGGCCGCCACGTGCGACGTAAAGAAACCCGTAGTATGAACTCGTAACTCTTATTGTAATCTCGGCGTCTGCATAAGCGATCGCGGCTTTTTGTGTATCAAAAGCATGGTCTGAATCTCCTCTGGCTTCCGCAGGAGCAAATAAATGTTTCGGGACCAATTCTCGAACAGACATAATACAATCAAACTCACATATATTTATAGTGATAATTCTTTAAAGGTTGGCCAATTGAAAAGAATATTGGCCTAAATGAATGACAAGTTCTTCGAAGATAGAGTCAAAAAGTGCTCCGTGCAATCCCTTGAACAATTTCTTGTAATATGCGTCCCTCAGATTCATTTTATATTCGCTATCACAGCACCACATTTCCCTTAAAGATAGCCAGTCTTGGGGTATTTTAAGAACGATCTTGTTGGGCGGCATGTCCGACGAAAATGCAAAATGACAACGTACGATACCGGTCTCCTTCCTTACAACGCCCATCATTTCTAAAAACAGTTCGCTTTTTGGATTGCCCGCGATTTTTGGAACCTTGAGAGCTGGCCCATTTTTCGGATGGGTCCAAAATACAGCCTGAAATCCGTTGGATCCTATTTCAGGAATAATATGGGCAGGGCCACCGGCCAAATATTTAGTACTCATTCACTAAATATTTAGTGAATTATTTAAATACCAAAAACATCCAAGCAGCATGCCCAAAAGATCACGTTCTCCAGACGAAGCATCTCAACGCCTGATCGAAGAATTGCAGACGGCTGACGAACTAGAGACTGTCGAAACACGCTTTAAAAATGAATTGGCAACGATTGAGCAGCTCCACAAAGAAGAATTGGCGGATATTGCGAAAGAATTTAAGACTTTGGATCCCGAAAGGCTGAAAGGTAGGAAGGCTCTTCGACTCAAACAAAAATTAGAATTCACTACTGGTCTTCACACTGACCGTCTGAAAGCTCACGAGGATTCCAAGGCGCAACAACGGGCACAAATGAAAGAAACCCAACATTCTCGCAAAAAGCGCCGTCATATTGATTCCAAACTAAGAGAATGCGAAGAAATCGCAGAAACAAACGTCAAGGAATCGGAATGGAAAACGATTGGCAAAAATCGCCATCTTCAACACGTTTTAAAAGAACTGAACGATGGCATGTCAGAGGAACAAAAGGAGGCGTACAAGACATTGATGGAAGATTTAAAGAAGAATGGTTGGAAAGTTTTTAAATAAATGAATTATATAAAGATACATTGGTCAGACTAAATGGAAAGAAGACCTCCGGTTCCAGAATCCCCAAGTAAAGCGGCCAACGCAGACGTCCTGGACGATACAACTCTAATGACACTAGTTACATTTCTATACGCTTTTGTTCAGTTCATGACACATTATAACCTTGATCCATGCACATGTTAAGCTTCTTCGGCAGTAGGAACGGCGGCCGATGGCGGCTTTTTATATTTGTCCTTCATGGCCAGAGAAACGGCCAAACAATTGGCACCTATAGTAATAACAAATCCAACGATTTCAGTCACACCTCCAAAAAATGTAGCGGCTGTTCCAGTTAAAGAGAGTAGAGCTAATGATCCATACACTTTAGATGACATTTAACCAAAAAACTACCAACTTATATACTCGGACGGAATCTTTTAATAACAACACCTATCTGTTTTAGGCGCATTCTTCAGTTTTATTTTTTCTTTTCGAACCTTGGGCAAACGATTCAACTGAGAGACTACCGTAGAAAATGCCTCGTGGACTCCAGCGCTATTCTTTGCAGATGCAGTTGCGTATACCATCTCATGCGATACCGCAAAGGCTTTCGCTCGTTCAGAGGAAACGACGGCTTCCAAATCAATCTTATTTCCCACCAAAATTTTGATACAATCTCTATCTCCATAGGTTAAATATTCACGCCACCAAGACTCTAAACTTAAAAACGATTCCTCGGATGTGACGTCGTACACAAACATCACCACATCGGCTCCTCTATAAAAAGCACCTGTCACAGATCTAAACCTTTCTTGGCCCGCTGTATCCCAAATAGACAGATTTGTTTCGTCGCCAAGTTCTTTATGGGTGAATTCCACGCCAATCGTACTCCTCATCTGGTCAGTGAACTTATTGGCGGTGTATCTATTGACGAGAGACGTCTTACCAGTGTTTGCATTCCCTATGATCACTAGCTTGTAAGTTGTCTGATCCATTTCTGTATATCACTTTATATTTTATACTCATTTGACTAAAATTTTAGTCATCCACTAAAATTTTAGTCTATAATTTTTTTAATATGTCGTTTAATGCTTTTAAAACTTCCCGTTGTTCCGGTAAAACTTTTCCGATGAAACGCAAAAGAGTTTGTTTCCAATAGCCTTCTACATAATCTTCCTTTATTTTTTCAACGACGTTGGCTGCATATTTAGCACATTCTTCGGCACCTTTTGGACATAATTGTCCGTTTAGTATGTGTATATACTCGCGAAGGCCTGGAGAAAGACGGTTATCCGTTTGAGTCTGCCGCAGTTGTTCAATGATTTGTTGTTCTAAATCTTTCGAAACAAACTTTCTAAAACTCATTTAAAAGATATATCTCATTTATATACAAAATGATCCTATAAAGTGCGGACTCTTCCATCAAAATGTTTTTCACAACTCCGGAATCTATCGATACATTTTTTAAATATGTTCATAAAGGGAAAAAAGATCTTGAAAAAGCATATAAGAAGGCCGACCTCATTAAAATAGCTGAAAACCTCGGCGTTTCAGACCTTAAAGGTACTAAGAAACAATTAGTCGATAAAATTTCAAGCCGTCTTGGTCCCGGCACCCAAGCAAATCTACGAAAGGATATTTTAGAGAGAGATCGAGAAGCCAAACAAACAAAGAATGTTTTCAAGACGTCCATCAAAAAATATACAAAGCCATATGACGATTGCTCACTCAAGGAATTGAAAGAAGAGGCCGAAACAGAAGGGTTAATTGACACTGGCTCCAGAGACGATATTATTGACCGGTTGGAGGCGCTTGACGCTGGCACCGGTAAGTGGGAAGATTGTACAACAGAATTCATACAAGAAGAACTCGACAAACACGGATTCATTTCTACGGGTAACCGGTCCAAATTATTAGCGAGAGTCTCCCTATATGATGAAAATTTCAATGGACCCTCCGAAGACAGAACGAACGAATGGTTAAAAGACTACCTTGCATCAAATGCTCGTTTAACCACTGGTTCTAGACACCAATTGGTCGAAAGAGCCCAAAGAGTCCCGGGCGGTCATGTTTTGGCAGATTACGATGACGAATATCTCAAAGAAGCTTTGGCGGACAGCCATTTGCCAGTGACTGGAACCAGAAAAGACTGGCTTCTGGCATTGTATCCTATTGAAATTGCCATCCTACAAAAAGCCGTGAATGGACTTGATAAACGACTTAAAAAAAAGCCATCGGTAGTCTACAGGACACAATACAGGAGTCATAAAAAATCAAGCGGTCCGACAATGTTGGGCTCAATGGCAAGGGGTGCGGCCTTCGGAGCTGGCCTGAGTTTGGGTGCCAGAATACTCAGTGGGCGCAGAAGATTACACGAAAGAACTACACTCAAATTTTAAATATCGTTTGAATACAATATATTGAAAAATGTTTCTGGCCATTCCGTACCACCCTTCTCTATGTAGGAGTCGTAAACTGTTCTATCGCCTATGACTCTGTGCCATCTTTCACCTTTGAACACGAATGCATCCCGGATATCACGGCGCCAATAATAATGAGAATGGCCTAACAAAAATACTTTGTATGTGTTCGAGCGGTGGTGGCTATATCCGCCTATAATCTTCCGTTCATCCTTAAAAATAATCCGGACCAAACTCGCATGTTCCATATATATGACGGCATCCACATTTAAATATCATGTTTTACATTTTATATTTATTGATGAGTCTGTTTTTGGTACAAGCCGCCAAAGATCCCAAACATTGTGAAGTATGTTTGAAAGTTATGACAGATATCCACACAGATGTCAAAGAATTATCCAATCCAAAAGACAAAGTTGCCATCGAATCTTTGATAGACAAATATTGCTCCAAAAAGAACAAGAAAGCTGGCCCAAGAGAGAGGAAACTATGTTATTACATTCTGCCGATCAAACGCACAATCTCAACACCGATGTCTTTTGGGGTGCCACCCGCTGGGATATGTAAAAAATTAGATCGGACATCCGCCGAAATTTGTGCCGTCAAATACCCGATCAAGATCGAAGCCAATGGCACGACAAACTATAAAAAAATGAGGGTCAAACAATTGAAGCAAATACTGCGTGAAAGAGGCGTCTCATGCCGCGGATGTGTTGAAAAAAGGCAATACGTTAAAAAATGTGAAAGTACCGAACATTTACAGCCAGAATTATAGTATGTTCATCTACGATTGCCAATCGCCGATGCCGCTCCAGGCGTGGTTCATAATACCGTGATATTGTTCGGGGACGTACTCGTGCACAAATTGTATCATATCCTCTAGGGCTGGCGTCAATGCATGAACCATTACGCCGCCTTCACGCAGTTTAGCATTCGCGGAGTTTATGTATGAGATCGTTCTGTGCTCTTCCGAGGTCGAAGTTTCTATATTGTGTACCATGACCAACCCATCGGCTAATATTTTTTTAATAACTTTGATTTCAGACATTTGACGATTTGTATTGACATATTATTCTGAATTTAAAAAACAATTATATTTAACATGTGTGATTATATACATATAGTCTCTACATAGGAGCCGGGTTCCCACCGATAAATGCCGCGTATATTGGAGCCCCCCTCTAAATGACCATAATATATAACGAAACCAGCATCGTGTAATACTGGCGCCATGAGATCAGCGGTTATTTTCGCGGCAATGTTGCCCCGAATCGTCTCTAGGATAAATAAACGATTGTTTTTTCGGAAGATGAGGTCTCCGCGCCAATTCATGCGGATGTTGGGACGTCTAGCACAGAGATGCCACCCCAGAGAATACAACTGGTTCATGTATACCATTTAGAAAAGAATGTAAATACATTTATTTTACAAGACCATATCAGGATCACTTTGTACAAAATCTAATTTTAATATTTTATCTTCAATGGCCTGTACAGCATAGTGCCAACAACGGCTGTTGTATTTCACATCACTATACATTTCCGCAAAAATTTCATTGTATCCACATGTATTTGTTCGATGCGTGTCCAATGCAGACGCACCGTTCGCGTGATTGTTGTAACCATTTGAACTTATGAATTTTGATACGGAGACGCGCTGAGACACGTTCCATCGGTTCCACATGAAACTAAAAAAACAAATTTCGTCCTGAGGGTGAAAGCCAGCCAATCGTACGCCTATATTAAACAACGCACCGTTTGAAAATGTATTTTTACCAATGTGTTCAATAAAAAAGATATAAGCAGATGGATTCGCCACTGTAATGCCCTTTACCAATTCGGGTAACTTTGAACCAGATATTTTATCGAACGCTATGATACAAGACACCATAATTCACCAGAAACAGACACATTTATAGTCTCGTTTAGTTAAAAAATTAATTTCGGGGCGCCCGTTTCATTGGTCGGGGCATCCGCTTCCTTGACAGGCGCTACCACCGATACCGACTTTACTACAGTCACCGCACCCTCCGGATAATCGATAGGACACAATAATATGGGCCAGAATCCCGTTAAAAAACACACTAGCCATGTTTTAACACCAATCTCAGGCTTTGTCAATTGCCGCTCGACCTGATACATAGTTGTCATTTTATATGCCACGAGTCTACTTATAGGGTTAATCGGGCAATGGTGGAACAGTAGGCTCTAGGCTTGCCACAGGCGAGACAAATTTCTGAAAACGTTTCCATTCTTTTTTTGCTTGACGAATGGCAGAACATCGCTCGTGCAAGCTACGAGAGTCATCCGCGGCGCGTTCAGACCAATACATGGCTTTCCAATAAGCATCTCGCTCAGGCTCTTTCCATAACCAATCGGTCCAACACGTATATCGTCCATGCCTATACAAATACTGACACGCTTCCTCACGAGAAGCCTTTACAATATCATCACCTTTAAATCTTAAGAAATTGTCATAGGACATTCGTCACATAAAATGTCACACTTTTATATCTACTTATTTTCTTCGTGGACTGTATTACTTTTTAGAAGCTACAGCTCGTCTTAACATTTCTTGTACAACAGGATGTTCACGATTGTCGTGAAACTCTTTCATATCCTTTACCATAATGTCTATGCATCCGTGCGCCTCTTTTATGTATGCTGGGACAACTTCTACCATCGTTGTCCCCGAAGCCAAGACTCTGGCCTTGGCCGCTTCTGTAGCCGAATCTCTCAAAGGCATTTGCATGTTATGGATCCAAGCGAAGGTTGTTTGCACGAGAGACGCCATCGAATTGCCGTCAAAAGCATCGTGGCGCAATCTTTGTTCAAAGAAGGGGACGTCAAAGTCGTCCATCAGACTTTGGCGTGTAGGGCCGTTTGGCTTTAGCATATTGGCCAAACGATCGCGTATTTCTGTGTACAAGCGAATAATATGTTCATGGTTTTTATTTACTATAGATTCTTTTATCACGTCATAAAAGGCTCTGTGAAATTGTTCTTGGAGCTGTTCTTGGATCTTTTCGGCCATCTTTGTTTATGGTCCCAACACTTTTATACTCATTACACCAGTACAACTACAGAGCAAAACGTTGCCTCGTGGCCATACCGCCTACAAGTCGTACATCTTGGCTGACCACGTTGAATGTCAATATGGACAAATGATTTGTAGTCATCGCATCCACACTTATCTTTGTGGGCATCACAGGTGCGAACGGTGTGGCCTAGATGCCCGCAAAAACCACATCGATTGCCGCTATCAGGCTGTAGGGAGATAACTGGGCCAGGGCGGCGGCGCGCTTCCGGACCGGAGCGTTTTCTCTTTTTACTTTTCTTCTTTTTCTTTTTCTTTTTGTCAGCAATATATATTCCCAATTTTTTAAGGTCTTCCTCGCAGAATTGATGGCCACAAGGTAGCGCAATCATCTTACCGGGCTTTTCTAGACATATTGCGCACTCGTTTTCAGAGTGGAATAGCTCTAGGCCACATTTCGGCCTTTTCTTGTAGGATCTTTTGCACAATGGGCATTTGCACTCCATGTCTAAGTCACGACAAATGCCTGGCCAAAATTTTGGTAAATGTCTGGCCAAAATTTTGGTGAATGGCCAAAATTTTGGTAATCTCTCTGACCAATTTTTTGGTCAATGTCTGGCCAAATTTTTAGCAAATGAAAGCGACCTTTGGCAAATGAAAGACCAAAATTTTAGTAATCAGTCTGGCCAAAATTTTAGTAATGAAAGACCAAAATTTTAGTAATGAAAGACCAAAATTTTGGTAAATCAATGTTCAGGACTCTGAAGAATCAATGACCAAAATTTTAGTAATGAAAGACCAAAATTTTAGTAATGAAAGACCAAAATTTTAGTAATGAAAGACCAAAATTTTGGTAAATCAATGTTCAGGACTCTGAAGAATCAATGACCAAAATTTTAGTAATCAGTCTGGCCAAATTTTTGGTAACTCAATGGCCAATTTTTTGGTGAATGTCGGACCAATTTTTTGGTCACGACAAATGAAAGACCAAAAATTTGGTACTTAACAAAACATTTGGTAATCAAATGGAAACGGAATATTTTACGATCTTTCATTTGCCCGATGTCTCTGAAGCCACTGCCGAGATGAAAGAGTTGTTTCCGAGCGATGCGGCGTGTCCAGTGCAAGATTTCGGTTCCAACGGCAAAGGCGAATTCCCCTGTAGTCCGGGGCTCGACCAGATAAGCTTGCATCCAATGTTATTGGCAAAAGCCCGTGAATTATTGGGGACAAAACATATCCGTTTGGTTCAGAGTATTGCTTGGGCAAAGTACGGTGTCCCTTCGAATGGGGAGCAGTCAAATAGCGATCAAAGAATGCATATGGATTATGGGAATAATTGTTATGGCATGCCTTTGCCCGGGGAGCCTTTACAAGCCGTGTCCATGATTGTGTATTTTTCGGATACGGATATGACTGGCGGTGGTACTGCGGTGGTACCTAGGCGTGGAGTTATGGATCCCGTGTATCAATGGCCCTATGTACACATGCCGGGCATCGCGGGGATTCCATTTAAGAATGATAGAAAATCTGCAGAAAAGTTGATGGATCCGGTCGCGCGGAAAATTCGCCAAAGTTGTTATGCAAGAGAATTAAGACCAAAATTTAGTAAAGGCGATGTCTTGATGTATCGACTAAATACTTGGCATAGAGGCACACCTGTTCTTCCTGGTCAAGTTCGCTATACCCTCAACCTCGTGTTTAAACGTGCAGACAACGAGGATATTCAAGTTTGGAACCGTGGTTTCACTCAAAAAATGTATTCTGGACGTCTTGAGCGGTTTATAGGCTCGTTGGATCCCGAACAATTAGAGACGTTGGGTTTTCCTGCGCGAGATTCTGCAAAATGGCGTTGTACTAAATTTTGCAGGGCGATTCGTGAACGTTATGGTTGGGCTGGCTTTGACTTGCAAACATATGTTTTAACGCCGGAATCCCCTCCCCCTGTGCCGGCATATTGGCCATTTTCGAATTTCACGCTGACTGGCACTACTGGATCCCGGTTGCGCGCCGACCTGTTTGCGAAATTGTCTGAAGAAAATGTACATATTTCTTTGCGGGCTTCTGATTGGACATATCGTTTGGAATTTGTGAAAGGTGTCCACTACTTGGAGATTGACTGTCGATTCTTTCGACGCGAATCGGATGCTATTGTGGACATTAACCTTCTTTCTGGCGATCGTTGGACATGGATTCGTCTAGTGAATCGTTTGAAATCGCGCGCTACATCGACACGGTTCCAGAGTGTTCCGAAGACGACCCCTGCTTATGTGTGGAAAGCTTTGGCTGACGAAGACTATTCGGACGATTTGATTTTCTTAATGGGTCAAGACCTCCCGGAAGAACATTTCCTTCCTTTTTTAGGCAGTTTCGACCCGAATGTCGTGCGCATTGCAGCTTCTAGACTGACGAGAGCATATAAATGCGATGGTTTTGATTTTTGGTGTTCCAGAAAACCTCGTAATTTCCTGGAAAGAAAAATTTGTGAACATATTCAGGAACTCGGAGTGTCAAAAGCGCGTTTATAATAATCCACATAAACAAAAGTTTGATCGTATATAAGTTATCTATACTAAATAATAAAATGTTATTTCTGTTCATAACGTTGTGTTCTATGTTCGACTGGACAACTGCAGCCACTGGTATGTTTCCATTGAAATCATTGAATATTATTGCCACTAATGCAAATTGTGAAATCAACCCGTGCGCTCGATGTGAAGGAAATTGTGCGGACGATAGTGATTGTGCCGGTAATTTGAAGTGTTGGAAGCGCGCCCATTCGCATTCTACTGTTCCAGGATGTGCTACAGGCGATCTGCATCCCAATAAAAACTTTTGTTATGAGCCATGTCCCGAGGGGGCGTTACCTGTCAATGGTTGCAAAAATACCTTTTTTTCTTTTGACTTTACGCCAACAAAAGCATTGATTAGTAAAACTTGTAATGGAAACTGTGCCGAATGCGAAGGAAATTGTGATAATGATAGTCAATGTGCTAGTAATTTGAAATGTTGGAAGCGCTCCTATTCGCATTCCAATGTTCCTGGATGTGCTACAGGCGATCTGCATCCCAATAAAAACTTTTGTTATAAACCGTGTCCTAATGAGGGGAGTAATGCTGTTCCATACGTACATGGATGTAGGAGCAATCTCCGGACTGTCCTTCGCGAAACTGCCGGTTGTTCTGTAACGGATGGAACGATTGACGTTTGGGTCAATGGCGCAACCGGTGCAAATGAGGTCTACGATATTATTTCATCGTCTGATATGCGACTGGGTGGTCAATTAATTATGGGCACAAATAATATTGTGGATGTTGGATCGCTGCAAGCGGCGGACATCACAGCAGGAACGCTATACGTCACAGATTTGAGTGGTACCGGTGTGGTCGATGAAGATAACATTAAGAATGGAGCAGTGACAACCTCTGCAATCAGATCGAACGCAGTCACTAGCGCTACAATTAAGAATGGAGCCGTGACTGAAGCGAAAATCGGAACAAACGCAGTCAGTTCCGCCAAAATTAAGAATGGGGCCGTGACCACTGCGAAGATTGCGCCAAATGCGGTAACCCCGGCGACTTTGCAAAATAGTGGTCATTTTAATATGGAGCGCGTCGAGGCCGGTTCTATTAGCGCCGGAAACCCGAGCTGGAATTCTGGTTGGAGAGTTAATCTGGACCAAAACGTTTGGATTCATCGTAAGCTAGAAGTCGATGGAAAAAGTGATTTACAAGGCGGTTTAAAAGTGACTGGGAAAAGTGAATTAACCGGCGGTTTAAAAGTGACTGGATATTGGGGAACCACCTCTGCCTCTGGATATAAATCAATTTGGTCCTACCACGACGGTGCCCGTTGGGGGGGCGAAAAATTCTATCATGGTAGCGCCTACGATTATGTATACATATATGGTTCGAGTGCAGCCAGAGGGGTCACCGCGGAATTCCGCGGTTATATTGCGGTTGAATACGGAATGTATGGCCAATCAGACAGAAGAATTAAAACAAACATCGTCGATCTAAACGATATAAGTTCTTTACAGAAAGTTCTTCAAATACCAGCTCGCAACTATCAATATAAAGACAAACTAAAACGCGGATTTGGGAATGTTACGGGCTTCATTGCTCAAGAAGTGAACGAAACATTCCCAGAAGCTTGTCGAGAGGGTACAGAATTTATTCCTTATATCGACGAAGTTTATTCGGTTATTTCATTTAAAGATAATAAGGTTATCATTCCTACTATTCAGGGAGATGAAAAACTAGTGCCCGATGACGTCATTGAAGCCATGATACATATCGATGACGAATCTGGACCAATACGTCAATTTTCAGTGACGGATGTTACTACAGACACGGTTGTTTTGGAATGTATCGAATGTAAAGAAGGAGACGATAAGGCAGATAGAATCTTGATTCGATCAAAACAGATACACGATTTCCTTCATATCGACAAACAGCGTATCTTCACTCTTCATCACGGGGCTATTCAGGAAATTCACAGAGAACAAGAAGTTCTTATTGCCAGAGTCGCCTCTCTCGAAGAAACCATCGCCAAACTTTCGGAAAGATTGGCGGCTCTCGATGGTCAATCTTAAATAGACCAATGTTCGGAATATTCCGGCAAATGTAAGCGTCTAAAGGGGGTTTTGTGAGAGAAATGTTGCGGTCGTAAGCGTCCAGAGGCCAATTCATCCAATGATGCGAGTCCCAATATCCCGAGGACGGTGCCAATGCAATAACCTTCGCGATAATGCAGTTCAATTTCTCCTCGAAGAAGTATGTCGGCTGTTCTTGAACATGCATTTAAGACGGCAGTATCGAATCCAGCAGGGCGAATGGCTTCACAATGACGAACAATGACTTCCTCATGTCGATAGATCCAATCTTGAACATCCACAAACTCTCCATTCGAAAAAACTTGCAATTCATGGTTCGAATAAACAACGATACCTACATGCGCCCACAACTCACTATCGAGCGCGATTTCAAACTCAGACGCATAGGCAAGCAAAATATCGCCAGTACGTAGAATGAAAGAGGGTTCCGTATTCAGTAAAGATTCTTTTAAAGGAGATGCAGGTGCAGACCAAATAAATCCCATATTATACAAAAAAGAAACGTTATTTATATATTACTACTCGTTTAAAAATGACTACAGATTTGTACAAATGTTGTTTCTGTTTAGAGACTGTGAAAAATCCAGTTGTTATGTGCTACCAAACACATGTGGGTTGCTTTGATTGTGTTTGTGCACAGCTTAGGAACTCTGATAATGGCGAATCAAGTTGTGCCATGTGCAGACAACCATTGCATATACGTTTCGATCGTCTCATCACCGAATCTGCGAAGACCATGCACAGATCCAAACGCAAAAGAACAAACGAAGAATCAGCTTATGAAGTTTTCCTAAAATTACTCACACTTAAAAAGAAAGACAGATATAGAATGTTTACTAGAACCATAAAACGATTTGCAATTGCCGCGACAGACGAAGAGGCTGTCTCACAGATGTCCACAGATATGAAAAACATTATATCTGCCAGAATTTCCGGACAAAGGCTATTAGAACAGAAATTATACGACCCAACGCTATATGCACATATCTAAAATATAAGTTTGCGATATTTGATAGAAACTTCGTGGCCACTTAAATCCTCAAAACTTTTCAAGGACATCATCCTTAGTTTTTTATTTTTACCTTTCTGAAGCATGACATACACCTTTTGGTCCCCCAATTTGATTAAACGCATCACGACCGATTGTCCTTTCCTTTTAAGATACACATCATTTGGCATAATACGATCGAATTTCTCGGAAATGTTATTGCGAATGGGAAACCAATCTTTTATGGGCAAATATCGTAACAAACGACCCAAAAAATTTTCAGGATACCAATTCACACAAGGGAATTCTATCATATTGTACGTCCAAAAATGTTGTTGGGACTTACTGCCAATACGATTGCCAATATACCATCGGACACGCATAAGTGTAAAAAATCCACTGTTACGATCTTCAAAAGGAGCCCGTTTATGTTTGGGCGCCGACGTTAAAATCCTTTTAAATGTAGACAACATATTTTGATATTCTGCTGTCAAAACATTATTCCTTTTAGAATATTCCAGACTGGCTATGAGACACATGACGTCCATTGATCTGTTCGTACAGACAGCAGCCATAGTCCCATCATTTATATGATAGAAATCGGGCGCATTGGATTGCCAGGCGACTGACGCGTGATTTGGATTGACACATGCCATGCCAAAATCAATGATACCCACTTCCAAAGTATCTTGAGCAAATGACACGTTACCAGCATGGAAATCACGATGCATAAATTGCTCCTCCAACTGCAACGTCCATAAATGCTTCATAACGTGCGCCAATGCCAATAATATGTTGCCGCGATAAGACGCCAAAAATACACCAGGGGCGCGTTGCATAAATGCGTCCAACGTATTTGCACGGGTTCGGCGCACCCAATAGATCCTAGGCACCATAAGACCAGCATACTTTCTTTTTTGGGCAATAACACGCATAGAAATATACACTTGGATCACAAGCTCATATATAGACTGGGTAAAAAATAACAACTTGCCATACTTTAGTTTGCGTCTCATGGCCTCCAACCTTGGAATATTCGGCGTATATTTGCCATTATCCTTTTTAATCAACTCGTCTACAGGCCTTTCGTCGATTAAATGCTTAATCACACCGCGAATACCATTGAAAAATATAGATAAATCTATTTCTGCCCATGACCCAGACGCGCTAGCCGCCGGAGCCTTATAGATCACATTACGAGTATATTGCACTGACCCCTCGGGTATACTATCTATATGCTCCAAACGATACTTTAACTCTCGAGTATGATGAAATAAATATTCGGACACGTCAAAGAACATTTTCTCAAATGGGTACCTTGACGTGTCTGGAATTGTACGAGATTGACGGATGTCAATTTTATTGAAGAGTGCCGCAGCTGTCTCAATGTTCTCTGACGACCAACCGAAAACAGCTAAAAGTACATCCGGTGAAATACTTTGAAGAACCTCCATTTTAAATTAGTACAATGATATTTATACGTGTATTTTATATTTTTAGATCTACGATTTTTTATTGGGGGGCGGGCGTATAGTCAATGCGCGTTGTGGACGTCTTGGCCGTACTCTTTTAGGAGAAACTTGGACGACTTTCTTTGGCGAACGAAACCGGATACAAAACATTCGACATTCAAAAGTCAACGGGCTATTTATATCCATTATCTACCGAAATTATTGTGCCAGTCGTTCGCATCCTGTTTACGCTGATTTTTCCATAATTTATAAAGTTCTTTCTTACGGTCAACGCCTATAACTTTAAACACTTCCTTTGCCCATGGGCGCTTCCAATCGTTATCAGAAAAGCCACCAATGCGACGAAGGCCAGATTTTTCAACTCCCATGACTGCCAATTCTATAAACTTGATACGTTGCTCTTCAGAGGCATATTCCATTGCGCTTGATGATCGTGATACGGCCGCTTCGACTATTTCGTCAGTTCTTTTCCTTTTTGGAACGTATCCCAGTGCATATCCATCATTCTTCACTGCAAGCATGCAAAGCTTGAGTGTTCTCTGTTTTGGCGTCAAATACTGTAGCAGATACCCGCCCAAAGTCAACGCTGCAACGGCATATATCTTACGCTGTTTCGGCGTCAATGATGTATAGAGTTCGCGGACATACTCGTGATGAACTCTAGCACCAGAAGGATTAAAATACTTCCAAAATAGAAGAGGGGCACCCAAAGACATTATGGTAATAATAACTTGTTCTTTAAGAAGATCATCGGACAAAGAATGATACAACTCTTCCGCGTCGTCAAGTCCGCCGATCCTAGCGATTAGCCGCTGAAACACATTATTATCTGACAAAGCATCGGGGTAATGTTTGAATATATAAGGGATTATAACCCCGGGAGCTTCGTCGGGATATCTGTCTAAAAATTTTAACACGCGTTGCACATCCGTAAGTCTCCAATCTACATAATCTGCATAATCATGTACCCATTGTGTGAACATATATATCAAAAATAAACAACACATTTATAGTGTAAAGCCAACGGTGACATAACGAGGTACCACTTGTTGGGATCCCATATCCACAATCATCGATTATGTTGGCCTCCAGACGTTTTTGTTGCAAAACCATTCCTAAGCTATAACTCTAAAAATATATGCGTACGTGGCCAGGGTGTACAAAATGTTTGTGCGTATGCGTCGATTGCACGCGTATTGGACAAAACATCCTACCGCGCCATATAAATTATATGGCCAACAAAGTCGATGATCTTTCAACAAATACGTCGCGGTAGTTTCTGCATCGTTTTGCGCAAAATGTTTTTGTCGAAAGTTTGGACGAAATGTTTTGCAACATTTTGTTTTTTTGACATGCGCAAAACATTTACAATCATCGACTTTGTTGGCCTCCAGGCGTTTTTGTTGTAAAAACATTCCTAAGCTATAACTATAAACATAAATAGCGTCCACCAAAACGTTTGCGTACATGTCAAACATGTTTTGTATGCCAAAACATGTCAAAACGCGTTTGCGTAAATATGTTGTCGTCATATAATTTATATGAACAACAAAGGCGATGATCTTTCAACAAATACGTCGCGGTAGTTTCTGCATCGTTTTGCGCAAACTACCGCGACAAAAACATTTTGTTTTTTTGTACAATTTTTACATAAAATTTGCGTCCTTGTTGGCCTCCAGACGTTTTTGTTGAAAATTCATTCCTAAGCTATAACTATAAAAACAAATGTATTTGGTTTGTAAACCGTGTTCGAACATGAACGCAAACATACACGTAAACATTTTTTAAAACGCGTTTGCGCAAATATGTTGCCGTCATATATTTTATATGGCCAACAAAGTCGATGATCTTTCAACAAAACAGCATAAATTAGGCCCGCCCATTGCGGCCCGATTCACTACATAACCCTACTGATTATTATATGCAGAAATTAACGCCTGCTTCTCTGCCTCCGTATATGCATTCGACTTTTGTAGATTCTGCTCGGCCCACATAGGTTGTAGATTTTTGTACCAAAAGCAGATGCGCTGATTTGTTTCATCAGACAAGTCAAATGCGTCACACGGAATAATATGATCTATATGCCATTCCGAGCGATTCTCCCATGACATGCCTTCGGTAAATTGAGCTTCGAGCCATTCTTTCAGACCTTGATACGAGATGCCCAATAACTCGCTGGACGAATCACATTTCTTGTCGAGGCCGGCGGCTTTAACTGCAATGTTCATTCGGGAGCGCAATCTCAATTTTATCACGTACATGGGGTCAAAATGATAACGTTCGCGTTGGTATTCGCGTTGTTGGGCGACAACTTTTTTTTTATTTCCTTGATAATATTTGCGGTGTTTGTCGCCAATTTCCACCTTGTTGTTTTGATAATATTCACGTCTTTTGGCGGCAATTTCCATTTTTCCTGAACAAGTCCACCGGTTTGTATGCATGACATGTGATACATATCTTTTTCGCGACTTTGACCATTTATAAATATAAATCAATATATATTTAAATCGCATATTCGCTATATATTCTATGCCTACGTTACAAATTCAAATGTCCAACCGTGATGACTGTTATATTTTGGCCTCTTATTCGCACAGTTACCTACGTGGCTTCTATTGAACTTTTTGCCGGTTTCAATGGCTAAAGTACGTGCGGCGTCATAGGTTGACTCGAATTTGCGTTTGATGCCTGTCTTCTTTTCCGTAGCAATGATCGGCTTCATGTATTTTTTTGCGTTTTGGTAGCTTTTCTCTTTGTGTTGCGCTATTTGCTCTTCTGATCTATTTTCATAATAATCGCGAATACCCCGGCTCATTTTGGCTTTGGTTACGTCGGTATGGCACTGGCCTGTCCAAGCTTTATGCGCTTGTGTCAAATTTTTTCGACATTGCTCTTTCTGCTCTTCAGAGAGAATTCTTTCTTGCATTGCTCTCGTAATTTTCAATTGGTGTTCCGGTGGCCGATTTTTGTGGTAGATTTTCATTTTTTGGTGCGTTTCTTCCGACAATTTCCTTGGCCCATTGCCGCCCTCATCAAGATTGTAGCCATTCGGTGACAATGTATTGTGTTCTTTTATCCAATAGATCTCACGTTCATCTATAAATTCTCCACTAACGTCGTCATCGAATACTTCGATGATCACTTTGAGAAAATTATCCCAACCATATTTTCGAATGGCATTGTACACTCTACGACAACCGCCTTTTGCACGCCGGTGCTCTCTGAACCTTCTCTTTACATTCTTCGTTTGGCCAATATAACACTCCAATGTTGGGCTGATAAGCATATATATACATTTATGAATATTATCCATCGTTTTTCTATTTGTACACTATGTTATAAAATTAAGTAGCATATTCGCTACATATATTGAAAGAACTGTCCGAAATCGAATCGGATCAATGCCACCAGACACAGTTCTAGAAAGCCTCCTAGGTGATTTGAACACCTGAACCTTCGCATTACAAGTGCGACGCTCTACCGGGCTGAGCTAAGGAGGCCAACTCTGTACAGGGCTTAAACCTGTCTAAACTCTTCGACGAGAACAGAGGGGAAAAATCAACGGGTGCACTTGATCGAAGCCATTTGTTTAAATGGTTAGGACAATGGGGTTGAACAAGGCACCGGGCCTAACCGGAAATCGAATCCGGGTCTGAACCACCCAAAGGTTCAATGCTACCACTACACCATTAGGCCAAAAAGAGTGCCCGAAGGCGATGCGAACACTGGGGATCGAACCCAGCACCTGTAAATGTGATAAATCGGATATGGTTAGACATGCATTGCAAAAAGAGAAATATAATATAGACAATAAACTTACCTTCACTGTGTAAGAGTGACGTCATCGCCAACCTGTAGATGATGAAATTCGTAAAAGGTTAGTCAAATCATAATAACAATAACAAAGCAAAAACAATGGATACTTACTAGACCATGCTCGCAAGAGAATGCCCGAAGGCGCCACCCTATGCAGGACTCGAACCTGCAACCTTTCGATTAGAAGTCGAACGCGCTATCCATTGCGCCAATAGGGTAAAAAAGAGTGTCAGCTGAGAGATTCGAACTCTCGCATACGAAATATAACACGGCCTAAACGTGTCCCCTTAGACCAACTCGGGCAAACTGACAAAAGCGCTGTGGGCAGGATTCGAACCTACGCCCGGGTACCGGACTGGCTTTCAAGGCCAGCGTGTTAACCGCTCCACCACCACAGCTATAGAAAGATCCAGTTTATAACGTCATGGCGGACAAAAGCTCCTGCAAGAATCGAACTTGCATTTCCGGTGATGGCTATAGTACCAGTGTGCTACCATTGCACCAAGGAGCTAAAAAACCATTCCTCATTCGGGACTCGAACCCGAGTCTCTCCGGTGAAAGCGGAGTATCCTGACCACCTGGACTAATGAGGAAAAAAGATGCTCCCTACGGGGCTTGAACCCGTGACCTTCGGCTCATAAGACCGATGCTCTGCCAACTGTGGATAAAATACGATCAAGGGGTGAGTCAATGTACATTGCAAATTGACAAGTACACTAGAACAACTTACCTGAGCTAAAGGAGCGCCAAGTCTATACGGGTACTGCCCCCGTTCCTCCGGTTTAAAAATACCGGCGTGCTTCTTTTACACCAATAGACTAAAAAAAAGTGCCACCTATGGGATTCGAACCCATGCATGCGAACATAGTGGGTCTTGAATCCACCTCCTTAGACCAACTCGGACAAAGTGGCAAAATAGTTTTAACTCATTTCAGAGTTTGACAGCTGTCTAAAAGACACCATTGTTAATGGATTGAGCGCAACTTCCACTGTGCTAATTGGCTCGCAGCCAATAGGAGGATCGAACTCCTGACCTCTCATAATCCACAATGTTTCTGCCAAAGGAACCAGGGTGAGTCGAACACCCGACCAAACGAACTGCAATCGTTCGCTCTACCACTGAGCTATAGTTCCAAAAGCAGCTGCGAGTTTCGATCTCGCGACCTCCGGTTTAAAAGGACCGGCGCTCTTCCTCTGAGCTAAGCTGCTAAAAATAAAACGCACCGCCAGGTTTTGATCCTGGGTTCTTTGGATTATGAGACCAATGTGTTTCCGCTCCACCACGGTGCGATTGAGGGCAAAGCCCAAAGCTCCAATAGGATTCGAACCTATGTACAGTGGTTCTTATGACCACCCGCTATACCACTCGCGTATAGAGCTAAAAAATGTGCCACCTATGGGGTTCGAACCCATGCGATCATTACGACCAGCAGATCTTAAGTCTGCCCCCTTAGACCAACTCGGGCAAAGTGGCGCGCTCGGTACTGGAGTCGAACCAGTGACCCCCCGATTAACAGTCGGATGCTCTAACCAGCTGAGCTAACCAAGCAGGAGACAGTTTAAAGTGATATCCAGCACTCCTGTGTTAGTAAGAGAAAAAACAAGTCAGAAAAAACAAATGCCTTTTAACGCCATGCGGGGCGTGCTTACCTTGGCTATTGGCAATTCTTCCCATGGCTAAAGGCAACATACCCTATGCTCCGACGGGGGATCGAACCCCGAACTCAGGTTTCAAAGACCCACGTGATGACCATTTCACTATCAGAGCGGATTCTATTCGCGTGCCTTATCTCTAGACACAATAGACATACCTGCGTCACTCGACACGAGGATTTATATTAAGCCAGCTGGAGATATCGCCGCGCGCGCACGCAGTCTGTGGTATTTAATAGTAAAGATGCGCATTTCTTCACCCCCACACGTCTGTGGCATTACTTTTAACGACCTGCTTTTTTAACACTTAGGGTTTTCTTTTTGTGCATGAGTCGATGGCCAGCGTCCCGACCACAAGTCCCAGGATGATTCGAACATCCGTTTTCGGTTTAAACTACCGATGTGCTAACCACTACACTATAGGACTGTCACAGTTTATAACGTCATGTTGGACAAAAGCTCTTGCAAGAATCGAACTTGCATTTCCGGTGAGTATATAGTACCGGTGTGCTACCATTGCACTAAAGAGCTTGGTTCCTCATTCGGGACTCGAACCCGAGTCTCTCCGGTGAAAGCGGAGTATCCTGACCACCTGGACTAATGAGGAAATGAAAAAGTAGTGGATGAAGTAGTTGAGATCAATGCCCACTGTGGGAGTCGAACCCACGGCCACAAGATTAAAAGTCTTGCGCTCTACCGACTGAGCTAAGTGGGCAAAAATGATGTAGAATCGTCTTCTGAATCGTTTTAGATGTGTCTCGAAAGTTTTTGGACGGTTATAACCGGCAGAATTTGCTTTTGTTTGTTTGACCGTCTGAATCGATAACCGCCATAACAGCATGCGCATGACAAACAAGTAAAAATGCCAATGACCACTGCCATAGAGGCAGCCTCGTCGAAAGTGAGGGTCATGTGAGGAATGTAGATGGTGTGAGATGATGTAAAAAACGATTCTGGTTCTTTTTAGGTGGGTCTCGCGGTCCAAAGATTGATGGATGATGTTAAACCGATAGGGTCGGATCTTGATGAAGGTGATGTTCCTGGTTGAGAATAGATGTAGTAGTTGTCACTAATGTAGGTGCCGAATATTTGGCCAAATATTTACTAAATATTTTAGTTATGCTCTCTTTTTTTTCCTGTAGGAAATTTCTCGGAACCACCTGCAGGAATCGAACCTACAATTCACCCGACGTGAATGGTAAAAAAAATAGTTTTTGGACCTCTAAACCTGTAATGAATGTTACAATTGTGGGGGAAATGTACACATTTCAGACCCTCTCTCTTTTTTTCTTACTTACTTTATCGTTTACTATTCTAAAAACACATAATATTAGAAAAAGTTGAAAAAAACGCGACAAGAGATCAATATCAGTGAATGGTTAGTCAATCAAAGACACACAAAAACAAAACACATATTCGGTAAGTATGTTTGCCGTCATCACTTATATAGTCTGTATTGAATATTAATGTGATTGATTTTGCCCTATAAACACCTAGGCTAAAAAAACATATGTTGAAGTTGGTGACCATGTGTTCTATTCATGTGATCGGGGACTGGGGCCGTCGCGGGCAGTTTTTTCAGAAGCCCGTTGCGTCAAGAATGGAGGAAATCGAATACGATGCAGTCATATCTGTCGGGGACAATTTTTACCCAGAGGGCATTGCATCTCCAGAAGATCCTCATGTATTCGAGTCTTGGGTGGATATTTATAACCCCAGTACACCTTGGTTTGTAGCCCTTGGCAACCATGACCACAAAGGCTCGGCAGAAGCCCAAACAAAAATAGATTTGCCCCACTGGAACATGCCCAACAACGTGTACACGTTTGACCTGTGTAATCATTCGTTTGTGGTTATGGATAGCACACATGTAGACATGGCACAATGGGACAAAGTGGACAAATTATTGACGGAAGCGGGACCAAACAAATGGATCGTAGCACATCACCCTATTTATTCGGGTGGATGGCATCACTTTGTTGACGAAGAATATCGTACCAAAATGGTAGAACTTTACAAGAAGCACGGGGTTATCGGCATTTTATCGGGCCATGACCACGATCTTCAGTATATCGAATTGGACGGCATACACCAGGTTGTTTCGGGGGCCGCTGCTTCCACGTATGGCTATTCGGAGTATCAAGAAGGTGTCCAATTTTTCAGCGAAGATGTCGGATTTGTTCATTTGGCCATTTCTGAAGAAAAAGTAAATATAGAATATATTGGACTGGAAAATATTTTATGGAACACGACTATTTCGATATAGATCGATTTATTTTTCAGGATCGATATCGATATCGATACTCTGAAGATTCACCAAAATTTTGGCCATTGTTACCAATTTTTTGGCGAATGGATTACCAAAATTTTGGCGAATGGATTACCAAAAATTTGGCGAATGATGACTAAAATTTTGGCCATTGTTACCAAAATTTTGGCGAATGGATTACCAAAAATTTGGCGAATGATGACTAAAATTTTGGCCATTTTGGCCATTGTTATCACTAAAATTTTGGCCATGTTACCAAAATTTTGGTCATCACTAAAATTTTAGTGATATATAACCAACACATTTTGATTCGACATGCCACTAGAAGCGATCAAACACAAGGTAGCCGACACTGTACCATGGGCCCATTTGCGTCCTCCCGTTGGTGGTCCATGCAACGGCGAGACGTCCAAGCAGTGCGAGAAACGTCTATTGAGCTGGTTATCAATAGTTTGGGCGCCACAAAAAACACCACAACAAAGAGAATTAAAAATATGGTATGAAAAAATAATATTAAAATAATATCGGTATAATGTCAATCGAACGTCTAAACTCTATTCTCTGGTCTTTTACATCTGGAACTGTTATTTTGGGATCTTTTATGGGTTCAAACCCATTCTTTTTGAACGCTTTCATATAACATTTGTAGGCAGCAACCGCGTCTGACGATGTTATGACTACGACTCCTTTCGTTACTCTTTCCCCGCACAATGCCGAATACATCCTTATGGATGCAAATAAACACTTTGAGACAGCTTCTGAGCAAATTCCGCGCGTTTTTAGGCTGACGTTTACGATCTCAATGATACCATTTTGAACTTTTATATCGATATGACTAGATTCAAGTTTTTGTTTGTTGATTGTTAACAAATGCGCGGAAACGGTGCGTCCATTCTTAAAAGTAGCTACGGTGTATTCGGGGTTGTTCCAGACAAACTTCCACTCCGTGGGCGTTTTTTCAATGTAGTATACGCCCGCGCGGTCTTCTTTGTATTCGATTTCAACCGATGGCTTTGTGGATGCCCCACCCATACAATATTTAAATTATATTGTAAATATACTGTTTTTTTAGTAAAATTACTTTTTAGTTGTGTTCGTTTTTTTCTCCTCAGTATTGACCGCCGGCTCACTTTCCTTTTCTTCTTGTCTTTGTTCACTGGACGCTTGTGAAAACATGCCTTGAACGTGGTTATCTCTACGATCTCTTTCTTTTCTACGCTTCAAAGATTTTTCCTTTTCGGAAAGTCGTTTCTCTCTTTTTTTCTGTTTATCGGGATCCATTCTTGACTGATATTTATTCTATTTTATATTACTTTTTCAACTATTCTCAACATTTTCGAGATCCGCTACAATGGTTAAAGGAGAAATGGGTTCTATGGGACCTGTACAATACCAGTCTTCTTCCCCGTCACCAAGCTTGTTCACTTCTTGAGCGAATGCCTCCCAAGTTTGACCGACCCGCTGTCGAAGTTCTTCATGGGCTTCTGGCCATTTATTTTTGTCACATTGCTGGATCATCCAAATGGCCCGACCATAACGTAGACATGCCGCCCACCATTTGCGGTCCGTATGTTTCGCAGCATGCTCTAGGATGGCGTAGAATTCGATCACGGAGCATTTGTCAGGTGTGACGACTGCATTGCGAATGGCATTTGCTATGGTATGGGGTTCACACGATTCTGGGTTAAAAAGATCATAGTTGACAGACATGTTGTAGACAGTCCTGAACTTTATTTGACCAAAATTTTGGTCATGGATTACCAAAATTTTGGTCATTGATCAGTAAAATTTTGGTCATGGATTACCAAAATTTTGGTCATTGATCAGTAAAATTTTGGCGAATGACCAATGTTGCCGGCGAATGACAAATCTTTTTTGTTGAAAAATCATCGAGTTTGTTGTACATATAACATGTATGGTAGAAGTGATGGACACGCGTCGGCGCCCCCGCGCGGGGGCGCCGCCCCGCATATTTTTGATCGGCAACTATACATCAGATATTTCTATTTATAGCTTGGATGGTTTTGACAACAAACTCGATGATTTTTCAACAAAACTCGATGATTTTTGGCGAAATGATTACCGTGAGATTTTTTTATCATAATCAAATTATTAGTGGTTTTCATTTCATAGATCCGAATAAAGTGTAGACTATGCAAAAGACTGTAGTGGACGCCCTTTTTCGGGATGTCTCATTGACGAGACAGGCTTTATTTTCTTATGACGATTTTGTGAGTCGTATCGTTCCCAGCGTGGTCGATAATCACCGTCCTATTGAAGTAAAGCCTGATTTGTCTTGTTTTGACGACTCTGTGACACCCCATATCATCAGGATAGATTCTGTGCGTTATGACGTTCCGTCTACAGTCGAGAAGAATGGAGATATTCGTTTATGTACTCCTATGGAAGCTCGTGTCCGTGATCTAATGTATTCGGCCCCTATGTACGTGAATGTGCATTATACTCATACTGTTTCTGGTCATAAGCAGACGAAGACCTTTAAAAATGTGTATTTTGCCCGTATGCCGGTGATGGTTCGTTCGTCGTTATGTTCATTGAATACTGGCGACGATTATGAAAAGAATGAATGTCCGCATGATCCCGGTGGTTATTTTATTGTGAATGGTCGTGAGAAAACGTTGGTGGTACAAGAACGAATTTCTCCGAATATTATTTTCTGTTTTTCGCCTTCGGAGTGTCTTTATCATGCTGAATATGATCCTATAGGCCACCGTGTCTCTACACTTCGCATTAAAGTTCGTAAGTTTGGTTCTACTCCATTTGTAGTGAATTTGCCAGGAATAGAGGCAAATATTCCAATTCTTATTTTGTGGCGGGCATTGGGCGGTGAAGACGACGAGTATCATCTTATGATTGATTCTGCGGATACTCGTACATCTGAGGAAGATGCTGTTGTGGCCAAGGATAAGGAAGAGGCTATGAAATGGTTGGGAACGATTTGTGAAGATCCTGTGTCATTACTAGAAAGGCGCGTATATCCAAATATTCCTGTAGATATGAAGTGTACGCAATTGGTTTTACAATGGAAAACGTATTTAGACTGTCTGCATAAGCGTCGTCCTTATTGTGATAGAGATCACGTTCGCGCCAAGCGTTTGGATACTGCCGGCGCTATGTTGGGCACCATGTTTACACATTTATTTTATCAAATGTTGGGTAATATTCGTAAAATGGCAGTGGCTCTTTTGAACAAGAACAAGAAACTTCGGCCCCATCGTCTTATTCAACCACAACATATAACCGACGGAATCAAATATGCTTTAGCCACTGGCAATTGGAAGATTAAAAATTCTGCCTTTGCTGGACGCGTGGGCGTTTCACAATTGTTGAATCGCAATACGTATATTTCCTGTATTTCACAATTACGACGCGTGGACACTGGTATTGACTCCCAGCAAAAGATCATTGCCCCTCGTTTGTTGTACGGCAATCAATGGGGTTATATGTGCCCGTCCGAAACTCCTGAAGGTGGTCCGTGTGGACTGGTCAAACAATTGTCTCTGTCTGCGTATATCACAACTCAGTGTGATGTTGAGCCTATCATGGACATTATTGGCAGGAATTTGACAAAAGATGGCAATACAGTGTTCCACAATGGCGCGCCGATTGGCGTCAGTGGTGATATAAACAAGTTGGCGGCCGAGTTGCGATCTGCCCGTCAGACTCGAATCATTTCTTCGGACGCTTGTGTGGCATTGGACGAGAACGAATTGAACATTTGGACCGATTCAGGGCGCGTGTCTCGGCCTGTATTTGTGGTGAAAAATGGGAATCTTATGATCACGGATGAACAAGTGTCTGATTTAAAAGATGGTCGTCTTCGTTGGGATGACCTATTTTCTCTGGGAATTGTGGAGAATTTATCGATTTATGAGGAGGAGTCTGCTTTGATAGCATTGAGACCATCGGCCTTAACAACAAAGCACTCTCATTGTGAACTGGACCCGGCTCTTATCCTCGGCACTCTGGCCTCTACTATTCCTTATCCGGACCACAACCAATCCCCGAGGAATGTCTACCAGGCGGCGATGGGAAAGCAGGCCATGGGTGTCTATGCGTCTAATTTTGCCCAGCGATTTGATACGAATGGGCATATCATGCATTATCCTCAAAAACCGCTTGTAACAACCAGAGTGGCCAAAGCCCTGTGTGGTGATGAACTTCCAGCTGGGATGCAAGCCATTGTCGCGATCATGTGTTTCGGAGGTTATAATCAAGAAGACTCGTTGTTATTTAATCGTTCAGCCGTGGAAAGGGGGTTTGGTCGTTCTACGACCTTTCGAACTTACAATGCTTCTAACGCTTCTTCTAGACATGCTCCTGCTTCTGAGTTTAAGAAAGAAGAAATGTATGGTTCTGTGAACGATTCCTTAGACTTTGACGGTATGACGTTACCCGGGACAGATATAAAAAAGGGTAAAGCCATTTTTTGCAACGTCACTCCTGGTAAAAAATACCCACATATCGTCAAGAATAAAAAGTCGGACGGTGTGGTAGATTCTACTATTCTCTTTCAAAACGCCAATGGCGGCCAAACGGCTAAAACGCGCATCCGCGAACAAAGAATTCCGGAAATGGGCGACAAATTTAGTTCGGTATGTTTCAATTCCATTTTCTTATATGTTTTTGTTAATTTCTTTTACTTACACTTTTTATTACATTTCAACCTTTCATTCTCAGCGCCATGGCCAAAAAGGTACAATAGGCATGATGTACAGCCAAGAAGACCTCCCATTCACGGCAGAAGGCATTGTACCGGATCTAATCGTTAATCCCCACGCTATTCCTTCGAGAATGACGATCGGACATGTCTTTGAATGTGTGGCGTCCAAGGTTGCTTCTCTTTTGGGCATTCGCATAGATGCCACTGCTTTTGATCACAAACCAGTGGACGAAATCTGTAAGATGTTGAAGGAAGCCGGTTATTCCGAAGACGGCAAGGAGGTGATGTACCATCCATTCACGGGGAAAAGGCTAAAGGGGCGCGTATTCATTGGTCCTACGTTTTATCAACGATTAAAACACATGGTCGGAGACAAGATCCATGCCAGAGCCAAGGGGAAGATCGTAGGACTGACAAGACAACCGGTAGACGGACGCGCGAATGGCGGCGGCCTGCGGTTCGGGGAAATGGAGAGAGACTGTGGTGTGGCACATGGCGCATCGGCTGTTCTACACGAAAGAATGATGATTTCTTCTGACGCATATGACGCACCTATCTGTGAGAATTGTGGCCTCATTGGTACCGTAACCGCGGACTTTATGGGGGAATATCAATGCACATCTTGCAATGAAAAGAAAGTACAAATTGTGAAAATGCCATACGCAGGAAAATTATTGATGCAGGAATTGATGGCAATGGGCGTGGCCCCGAAGATTATACTAAAACAAGCTTTAAAGAAATAATATCCATAAGATAAACATATATTTATTTATTTTAATCGCTCTATAGTAGTCCAATAATGATGACGAGCTTTAGAGGAGAGAGTTCGACCGAGATTGACACTATACAGTCCTATGTCAACGGTGTCCTTGTTTCTACTGGATACGCCGATCGGGGCGGGGATATTGCGTCCCAAGACGGTATATTTTATTCGTCCGTTATTGATTTTTACGATACGACTGTAGCATCCTGGCGGCAGAATAATGGCCTCCCACCGACAAAAGCCATGGCCAGCAAATCTTTCTGGGAAAATCTGGGACAAGAACAACCAAATTCATAAAAATCATAAACATTAAACATAAGTGATTTTCGTTTATCTGTTCAAATTATTATTAATCGATGTCAAAACGTCAAAAACGATCCTTTAAATGGCAGATCAATGCCTCTGCCGTCGGAAAACTTTTAGGTTATTTTGGCCAAGAACGCCAGCAAACGGCGATCGCAGAGTGTTGGCTCATGAATCTCAAGAGAATGCCGAGATTTGGCTGTAGTCCAGCGGAAATGCCCGAACAAAAACCAACGGCTGAGATTGTCCAACAGGAATTGGCTTCCAAGCCAGTATACAAACAAATGGTCCAGGCGGCAGTCACAGACCACCAAGAACAAAAGAAGATGACGCAACAGATCAAGGAAACGGCCGCCAAAGAAGTGGTGCACGCCAAAAGAAAATACGAAGAAATTGTCTCGAAAGCGGCCGCCGTTTCAGAACTCAAAGAATTGCCGAAATATCCTTCGAAGAAATCTGGGACGAAAAGAGCGGCCATTGATTCCTTTTTTATGGCAAAAGGTAAAGTCTACCACAAACTTTCACGCAGAACGGCCAAACTTTCGAGTCTACAGGTCGCAAAAGAAAATGGATGGCGACCCGCCGCCGAAATAAAACAACAAAAACAAGCTGTCAAGAAAGAAATGACCAGCAAGCAGGCCGCGGTCAAAACTGCAGAAACGGTGGCCAAGCATGTCGAGAAACAAGCGACAAAAGCCATCAATACCACCAGAGGTATCCAACGCGAAGAGACGGATCTAGAACGAGTACAAAAGAGATTCCCAACTGTCCGGGCCGGCAATGACCGCGCCTATTTTTTGTCCATCTCCGGGCAACCGTTTGGCGGATTTGTCATTGGAAGAATCGACGGCCTCGCTCCAGGCGTGATCTTTGAACTCAAACATCGACAATCTAGACTATTCCACGAATTAAGAAGATACGAACAGGTACAATGCCTACTATACATGAAAATGGTCAGAGTTATGCGCTGTATGCTTGTAGAGACTTATGAGGGAGAACAAGTTTACTATGAAATGTCTATGGATGCAAACGGCCAATGTCGTTACCGAAAGTCGGGTTCTGATTGGCGCACGGGCTTTTCGTTCGGACACATCAAATCAGAATTGAATGAACTCATTGGCAAATTAAATCGCATTGAACAAGATGCAACATATCGAGAAAGAGTAAAACAATATTTGTATTAAAAAAAATAGATCATTAAGTTCTTTTATTTAGTTTTCTATGTATAATGTGACAAAGATCAGAGTTTATCCGGTTCTTGTTGCAATGTGGAGTATTGTTTTTTCTGAACAATGGAATATTTTTAGTTTATGAAACTCGTTTATATAGGGACTAAAATTATTTTTTAGTCCCTGTACTCGGATGAACATGAAAACTTTGCAAAGCACATATAGACATTTCCATGGAATTATCATACAAATTATCTTGAACGACAGTCGATTTAGTAAGTTTGGTATTTGAGCAAATGGGCCCACCACAATGGTCGTGATTTGCCAGATCGATCTTTCGCATTTCGTGCTCGCGAGTCCAACGTCCCAATGGAACTGGCTTTGCTACCTTAAACCATTTAGAAAAATTGCGCACAGAGACTAGCATATTTTTAATTATACATCTCATGGTTATATAATTAAAAATCACAAATTCCTTATTTACGTTTACGTTTCTTCTCGGGAGGCTTACTCGTAGAAATGGCCTCCTTACCCGCCGCCAACCGTTGATTATCGGTATCGATCGACGCTTTATGGTCCATCGTATCGATAAATTTCTTAATGGCCTCGCCCTGCTTGTCCTCGGGGACCCAATTATCGTACTGGCGGACTGCTTTGTGAGTTTCGCGCACCCACTCGGCCGCTTCATCGTCCAATTCGTCAGGATCGGCAAACTCAAACTCTGAACCTTCGTCGTCCGGCACCACAAAACCGTCATCGGCATAACCGTGCATTTTAGGGTTTGTAGATCCTTGTTCTTCCTCGTCCGAATCCTCTTCGTCACCGCCATAAAGGGGCAGCGTGGCTTGATCTTCATCTTCAAGACGGCAAAACGTAATGCCATCACCACCCGGAATAAACCCTATGGTTTTCCAAGCGGAAACCACCTCCGCTCTAGTAGCAGAATTTTTAACCGTGATATGCTTGGTAACATACTTGGGATCAATGGCAGACCATTGATCGTCCTCGACAAACTCCCAAATGCGCCCCTCTTGCTTCACCGTCTTTTTTAGACGAGACACTTCGATTTTTTTTGAATCATCGATACCCAAAATTTCACCATAGAATTCACTATCAGATATTTCAAATTTAATAAGATCGCCAGGTGAGTACATTTTCAATTACTAAAATTATAGACTTTTAATAAAAAAACACTTATGTGGAACTTTTTTTGTTTTACATAAGTGACAGTATATAAGTACCCATTCTTATATTCAAATGAAAAAATCTCTCGTCATAGCTCTAGCCTGTGCCTCTGCCTATGCCTCGCCAAATCTCAGGAAAACGCGTCCACCCGGATTTGTAGGAGATAAAGCTGTTACGCTAGACCTGTTTCATTCTATATTTAAAGACTACTCCGCACTTCTAAAAAATACAAATAAACTTGCCGTGAGAAACGCGGAACTAAATAAAATTGTTGCATTGACGAATGCGCGCGAATTAGTTCACAAAACGCCTCCAGTCAAGTTGACCGCCGCACACATGAAATTTTTGAAAAGTAGTTGTGTGGGAGAGAACTCTTGCGGAGTTGGGGCAAGTGGTCCGTTAGTGTTTGGCGGTGTGCAAATCGACGATAAGTATGTCAAAGCCAGTTGGCTTGCGGACTCTGACAACGGCGCACCGGGGATGGACATGACGGGTTCTGATCAAGGCATGTACAACTCTTATGCGGCCATCCATACTTATTGGGCTGATACGACAAAGATGGATAATCTCCGCGGCGCGGATATTACAGCTAGTACCATCGCGGGGTCGATCGAAACAATTAGCGATAATGTGCGGCACACCAATTCCGATGTGGACTCTCCTCCAACTAAATACCGATAATGTGGCCTCTCCTCCACCTAAATAACCCCGATAATATCTTTAATATTTTTAAACGGTCCGTCATAGATGGATAAATATTTTTGTACTGTTTTGCTACCTTCCTTGAGCATCGGCCTGGCAACCATCTCCAAATAAGCTGACCTATTTTCATTTAAATATTTTATTTTCCGAAGGGTCTCTGTTACGTGTTCAATCGGGTCGAACCATATAAAGGCATCTTTGTTAAAAATGTTAAATATATCGTTAGATCCGTAGTAAATCGGTATGGCCCCCGACATAAAGGCATATAATATTTTTTCGGTAACATATCCAATACTTTTCGTATTTTCCATACACAATACAAATCGATAGTGCGAATACACTGGTATATTATCGATGTATGTTCTTCTTGGCGTTTTCCAAGGCGAAATTGTCGGCGGTCGAACATGTCGGACTGGACAACTACCCCCTATATGAACACGGTCGTCGCCAATAGAGTTTATTAAGCGATATGCAGTGTCACGGTAGTTAACACAATTCGTTGATGCATATATTGCAAACTTTCTGCTGGTGTAATCATTTGAAATTCGTTGTGGTATATTGTCCATAAACATGTGGGGGTACCATAAAATCATGTTTGAATATACGAAAGAAAGAAGGAACATTGGTATTGTTCTGCCAAAATGTTGTGTCATTAGAATAGACTCTTCTGAACCACCAGTAACATACCAAGGACCGAGCCAATATACATTGGGTTGTGGTTTGCACAAGTAAGGTAGTGGTGGTTCAAAATTTATATGTAATATAATGCCGGCAAAATTGTCAAACTGAGCGCAATTTCGATGATTGCTTACGATCAATATATCATTTTTAGAACCATGTTCGTGTTGTGTGTACGGTCGCATTGCATAATCAGGGTTGTCATTTTTGAACAATTGTTCAAGTTCTAATTTGTAGTGTTCGATACTGAGAGAATCACAACATTTCCAAATCTCTCCTATTTTAAGTTTTTTTCGAAGATTAGTTTTGAGATGAGTATTTCCCAACTGGTATGTAGCCATTTCGGTCGATTTGTGATTCCTCCAACGACTCCGCAAAAATATCCCGACAAGGAAGATAGCCGCTATACACACTGAAATTTTTTCAGCAGAGACTTTAAACATTTACAATGTTAACTATATTTATATATTTAAAAAAAACAATTTAATTGAGATTCATTCCCATCAGTGTATAATCTATCTTTTTATATAAACCCTTCGCCTTTTCCAATTCTATTTGCTGATTTTTTTCATCTTTGTGACCGTCTGCTATATTATTTATTTGGTCAACGAACTTTTTTTGAAATCCAGCACAGATATTGCGAACTTTTGGTATACTCACGCATTTTCTCAATCTCATTTCAAATTCTGGGTAATTTTTAAAGTACCTTCTGTCATGTAATATTCGGTCGATCTTTGCCTGGTTTTCCTGAGAATAATCAAAGATGGATCGAAAGGCATTGCTCATTTGTAAACTGTATAGAAATACAAAGACTATTTTTTTCCACATATTGTATTTCAATGAACGGTCATATATATACGTCATATTTGACAGTTTATTGTTCATAACATGTTCTACATACGGATATATACTTTGACTTGACGGATATGGTTTCTGTAGTTTGGTCCAATCTTTTGGTAAAAGAGGCAGGTCGTCCCGGATGACGACATTTTTTGCAAAGCGCCCGCTTAAAAGTCACATCATCTGCCATTGGGATCAGATCCAATATTTCACCAAATTTTTTGCGCTGATAGTCGCCATTAAGACCCGCAACAATAACAAACTTCTGTCTCTGGAGCATGAGAGTCACGGCAGTTTTTAGATTCATAAAAAACTGGCCCTCATCAATGGCGATGGCATCATAATCAGCCACTCTCGTTAAAAGCAAATCGTCCGTCTTTATGGCCGTAAATTTATTCCCGTCGTGTGTTTGAATGAAATCTCCGGCGACACGCGTATCATTCACATGATTGATCACACAACATCTCATGCCAATAGACTTTAAGCGTTGAATTCGGCGAATAAGTTCCGTTGATTTTCCGCTGTACATACTGCCGAGGATAAGTTCAAGGGCCATCTCATGATCATAGTCGGAACTACTTTTATATCAATTTTGACCAAAAAATTGGTCATTCGTTTACGAAAATTTTGGTCTTTCATCATCAGAATATCGATCCTGAACTTTCATTCACCAAAATTTTGGTCTTTGAGTTACCAAAATTTTGGTCTTTCATCATCAGAATATCGATCCTGAACTTTCATTCACCAAAATTTTGGTCTTTCATTCACCAAAATTTTGGTCTTTGAGTTACCAAAAAATTGGAAGGCATTGATCGTTTAGAAATGTATTGGGTTATCTTTGTACATGTCTAATTTTTGTTCTGTTAGTTTGTTTTCTTCAACGTATGATTCGGGGTAACTATATTTTGATATTCCTTTGGGTATAAAGCAAAATATAGTTCTGCATATTTGTCCACAAATATTTCCGCAGGAATCACAGTTTATAAGTTTACATATATCTTTGATGCAATCCATAATATAAAAAAAATAGACTTTAAATAATGTTTTTTTTCGTATCTAAATGAATGGGTTTATGGTGATTCTTTTTGGCGGTCTCCTTTCAAACGCAAACATGCACGGTTGTTCGCCAATGATGTACAAAGCGTCTCTACAGACCGTTCTGGCCATATGTATGTCAAATGGTGTGGTTTCTTCGGAGCATATGTATATTCCGGCGATGGGTCGCACTCCGTGAAAGGTTCTGACATTGATGACACCTATTGGTTTTGGTGTTTGTTCGGTGTATTGTTCTTCGTATAGTAATGTACGTTGATCATCGGAAGAAGGTCTTAGTGTTCGTATTCGATATGGTTTGGCGAGTTGTACACGTCCTGTATTGATGTCCAAGTTTCGCTGTCCAAAGCATTGAACGATTCCGTGTTTTTGAACGATGCTGTCAATGTCTTCCAAGGTCGTTTCTGAAAAGATCGCTTCTGCGCCTACATGTCTGGTCATTTCTGTGTTAAAACGATTTGATTCGCACATATCTCTAAATACCTGTCCCCTACCCCTGGAGTATTGGTCTAATCTTCCAATGATGGTATATTTTTGACAATTGTATGTCATGAGTTGAGTCCATTCTTCTTGAGACCAGAGATGTGCATATGCGACGTGAATGTGTGGTGTATTGATGTCTAGTGTTTGTATGTCGGGTATTCCCAATTCTTTATAGGTTTCGTCTGAAAAGAATTTTCTCATGAGTTTAATTTGTCCCCAATCCACTCTTGTTTTCCATTTGTAGGCATCTTCTGCGGATCTGACTACAATAACAGCGTTTTTCGGTATGGTTGATTGTGCTGGCGACCCTTGAACGATGGTTGTGTTTTCTTTGGTGAAATGTGTTTGTAGTGTTTTTGCAATGTGTATATCGTTCATATCTGCCCATAGATCTTTGTATTTTTCGACCTGTTGCCATGCTGGCTTTTCTTTGGCGGCGGTATCCCATCGTGTTTTTTGTTGCCATTTCATCATTTTATTGAGATGCGTCCAGTCTTCTGAGTTTGGTATTTCGCCCATTTGTTTCAGGCCTTTGAAGATAGTTGCTAGGGCTTCTTCTGGATCATATATTAGTCTTTGTATCGCATCCGGGTCCCCTCTCTGGCAAATGTGTGAGAAATTTGCCGTAAGTCTTTCGAATGTCTTTTGTATATCGTTTGGGAGTTTGTAATAGGGATATACGACCGCTATGGTCCATAGTGCCATGGATTCTCTGGCTTCGTTTGCCAATTGAATGTATTTTTCAGCCGATTTCTGTGACATTTTATTGGCAATGGCTTTGATGACGGGTCTTCCCATTTTTTTGGAGGTTGTGATGTGTTCTATGGCTAAAATTTTGGCGAATCCGTTTCGATTTGGCGTGCCTAGTTTCAAATGGTATTCTATATTGCCGTGATGGCTTGGCAACCATCCGGAGACCTTTCTCCTTTCTTTTTTGTGGTATAGAGTGAATTCTCCTGTTGCAAGAATATCTTCCCTTTTGGAGGGCCATAGTTTATGGATAGTATAGATCCTCCATGAGACACTCATATTACATACAATGTTATATATACATTCTCTTTAAAATGAAATCACATATGTGTTCTTTTTTTGATTTTATCTTTTGGACAGTTTTCTAATTTTCTGTTGTAACTGAGCTATAAATAATTCTAGTTGATTTTTTTGTTTCATAAGTGTTCGTATGTCGTATTTGAGTGCGTCTTCAGTCTTATTTAGCAATTCTAACGAGTCTATGGTTGAATATGCATTCCCAAGATTTTCTGACATTTCTCGTTGTTCTTTTTCGTTTTGTTTTAATTTTAACAATAGTGTTCTTAGTTTTTGTTTGAGTTGTTGTACTTTTTTATAGCAGAACGAGTTGAATATGGCCTTTTCCCTGAGTTTGTTTTCTGAGACTTGAAATTGTTTGAACATTGATTTGGATTGGTGGTGGTTTATAATGTCAAATGGTTGATGGTAGTGGTAGTCATTTGTCTGTATATAAGTCGTGTTTATTTGTAAAACATGGGATATTTACCTGAAGTCGTTCGTATTATTGCAGCTCACGTGGGTACTCCCGGAGGTGGTAAAGCCATTGGTACTGGATTTTTCTTGAAAGTGGACGGTGTTCACGTGAAGGAGGAGGGTCTTTTGTTGACCAACGCTCATGTGGTTACGAATTCTCCTGTAGTAAAGATTATGACGACGTATATCGAACATCAGGCTTTACCTGTGACGGTGGTATCCGTTTGCCACGATCGTGATCTGGCCCTTTTGAAGATTGAGCCTCAGGTTCAGCAATTTTTGAAGCGTCAATTGCACGAGCGTTACAATTTGGACCACATTCCGTCTTTATCGTTTGCGGATTCGGATACGCTTCGTACTGGCACCGAGGTGCACGCCGTGGGTCATCCTTTGGGATTGATTGACCAACAGTTTACGACTGGCAAGTATCAGGGTTGTGTTCATTTGAACAATGAAATTCGCGGCCTTTCTGGCGCCCTGATTAACGGTGGTAATTCTGGTGGGCCTTTGATGTGTTCTACGGAACACGCCGATGAAAAATCTATTGATGGTCTTCATTATTTCATTCCAAGTCGTTATGAAGTGATTGGTGTGAATACATTTAAGTTAACTGGAGCTAATGTTGACGGTGAGAATGGTTTTATCCATTCGAATACTGTTCGCCACGTCTTGCCCACATTAATGAAGCCATTAACGGTTCGTTATGAGCGCGAGGCCAAAGTGATGAAAATGCTTTCCAAGATGTCTGTTTCTGCGGCCGCCGCGGGCGCTCCTCAAGCATTGTTGGGACATTTGACGAACGAGGAGTGTGCTATTATGTCTTCGTCTGGCATCGAAAAAGCCTGGACAAAGTATAAGCTCGGCGGAACTGTTCGTGGCAAATCTCGTACATTTGCGGCTTGGTTGGGTAGACATGTGTACGCGCCGGGTATGGCGCATATGCATCGTGGTGGTCCCGAGCTATTGTCTAAGGTTTTGGAGTTTGCTGAGACTAAAGATTGGGACGGGCTTATGGAATGGCGTTCTTCGAGCCGTTGGTCCAAAGCTCGGGAAATGGTGACCGAGATGAAGCAGCCCGAAACGAGACCGGCTGTCGTGCGTATTTTACCTCCACCGCCGTCCCATACCCATTCGCCCCAGATCGGGGTCACGTCTCAGCCAATTTTCTCTTCTGATTTGTTGGCTCATTATCAGTGTCCTCTGTCGTCCGATGGCGGCTATCATGCGTCGGGGGGTGTTTTGGTCACCGCCGTATCGCCAAAGTCTTTATTCAAGATTGCTGGTGGATTGGAAGGCGATATCATTTTCAAATTTTCGAACGAATCAATTTCGGCATCTTTGACGGCGGCGGGCACGTGGTACTCTGAAACTCGCGATCTTCCAATGTCTTTGACAGATATGTGTAATGATACACCTATCGGAGAATCGATTACCATGGATGTCCTTCGGCAGGGTGGTACGCTGGTGCAAGTTTCTTTCCCTCATCGCGAACCGCATTACAACGAATTGCCTGACGTCCGCCAGACGTATGCCTTTTGCGACGAAGGTCGTTTCGAACAGCAGCAAAAGGTACAAATACAAGGATTAGTGTTTGCCCCTCTTCGAATGCATCACGTCGGTATGTTCAAGTTATTGGATTATATGTCGCCTTCGAATCGTTATGGTTTTAAGGTTGTGATTGAATCGGTTTCTCCTGAATCTACAGCTTATGCGACAGACGCATTGCACGCTGGTTCTATTGTGACGCGCATTAACGATGTGGACGTCCCCGACAACTGGAAAGATTTCCAGGAATGTGTAAAGGTCCCACATTCGGAGACTGGATGTTGGGTGATCGATACGGAATACAACGGAACTAAAAGTAAGTATGCCGTCCGGCAGAGAATGATTCAAACAAAGTAATTATATATCAGTATTTATAAACGTTCAAAATTATAAATGAGCCAGACAACTAAATCTTTTTTAAAAACTAAATTATCTATTCGTTGTGTTCATATCGCCGGTGACCACGTTCCCAGTCCTAAGAATACGCCTCCTTCCATAGAACGCCGTGCTAAATCCCGTTCTGGAACTCCGAAACAGCAATGGCAATTTAAAGGGAATTCTGAAGAATTTGTACTAACATCAGACAGTATAAATGCTTTAGAATTAAAAGTGAAATGATCAAGCTAAATGTAGGTGGCCACATTTATGTAACGACAAAGGATACATTGACCCTGCGCGATCCCGGTTCTATGTTGGCCATCATGATGAACCATCAAAATCCTGCCCAAATGATCGACGGTGCCTATTTCATCGACCGAGATCCAGAAATATTTCGATGGCTCATGCTGTATTTCAGAGGTTCCAACATTTTACCCAAAAGAGATTCGCCAGAATTGTGGCTTTTAAAAGAGGAAGCTGAATATTTTGCAGTGGACGGATTAGCTACTCGCATACAGCATATATTATGTCCGAGTTTCAAAAAGAATGACAACATTATGGTAAGGTCTACAAAATTTACCATTTTAGACGTCCAAAAGGACGGATATCGAGCGACCAGGGGCGGCCAACAGTTCAAGATCGATGCCTCTGAAAATGTAGAGCCGACTACCATTCAAGTCGGAGATATTGTTATGGTTTGGAGATCTGGTAGCAAACGAAGGAAGGGCCTTCTTATGTCCGTAGTCAATAAAGAATGTACTATCCAATTTGACGGCGATAGTACATGCGTATCTTGTCCGATTTCAGGAATCCGATTCTAAATGTATTCGCAGTATATCACGACCGGCAATCATTCGTCAATGTTAGGTCAAATATTTACAGTCTTCGGGTTTATGGTATGGGCCTTTAATTTTTGGCGACATTTCTATAATGTTGAACAATCAGATGTCATGATCGCGTTTGTAGGTCCAGGACACGTGCGTTCGTTTGAACATCAATGGCAGAACAGTGGTCATGATCTATGGGCTTTTGGCCATGTGAAGAGGAAAATGTCTACCGTTCAATTTGAACATAGAAAAAGCGCATGGGACATATTCCAAGAACATTCCCATTATAAACATATTTTATTGGTATATGATATTCAACATGTACCACTCATGTTTGACGCAAATGTGCCGGTATTCTATAACAAAAAATCAGTCCGTCAGCGCACAGTTGCAACTCTATGGCCAAAGACCTTTAGTTTGCCCAATAAATACACAAACTTAACATCTTATGCTCGTGAACATCAAATACCCATTGAAACAATATTTATAGATTAATAGTAAAAAAAAAATGTAATTTTTTATTCTTCTGTTATTTTACACGCCACCAGTACATTTTCCTCGTCGAATATCCATCCAATGCGTTTGTTTCGAAGCTCTTCATATGATTTTGGATCCATGAGTACCGGTTTTGGCTGCGTTAATCCTACCCATTTATCTACAGTGGATACGTCTTCAAGACTTGTGGAAAAAACATGATATTCTTGTTTATCTCTTTTTGCAAAACGATGTTCTGGATGGATTCTATTTTCAATGGTTGACATCTTATTTATCGAAGTTCTCATTATATAGTTCATCTCTCTGGTCACACTGGATTTAATTTCCATCTTTGACACATGTGATTAGGGAATTGCTTGGTCTCCAATCGATGGGTCTCCATTTATAACATTCGCCTTTTGTTTTATTGGCGCATTCGAAATCATATTTTTGTGAACTCTCTGTACCTGGATCGGTACCATCCCAATCGTCCCACGGTGACCAGTCAAGTCCTTTGTCGTTCATATCTTTATTTCCTCCTATCCACGTTTCTGTTCCGCACATGGTTGCGGTTCTTCTCCCGGTTTCCCCTTCGGAACAATATCCATATGCCGGGCACGATTCTTTACTTTGATCGTTTCCTATGCAAACATTATCGAGTGGGTTCCATGTATTACTATTGAGGCGCATATTCGACCAGCATGTACATTTGCCATCGCCTCCTCTGCCCCAATTACACCATCCTCCTCCTCCGCACGCCAGAGTGCAAAACCCTCTGTGACATATGGGTTCTGGCTTGTCGCTGGATTGTCCCTCACCAAACAAATATGACCCAACAGGTTGAAAGATATCGTCGAGTTCTGACGGCTTGATTTCGTCTGTGTCGTCACATCTTAAACATGAATCGCCGAAGTAATTGGGCGCGCATTCTGAACAAGTATAATTGCTATTTTTGATGTCAAGGCCCACTTTCTCACTCTCATATCTTTTAATATAAGGTGCCAACATCCATGACGATTCCTCCCCCAATTTACAGTTGCAAGTGCCATCACCGTATCTTCCTGAATTACATTCGCCTTTGCCTTTACCCCCACATGGTGAGAAAGCCCCGCCTGGGCAAATGTCACAATCTTCGCCCCAATGACCTGCCGCACAATCGTCGCATTTTGTGTCGTCATCCCAATCTCCACATTCGCATAAATCCCCCGACCATGCGACGATTTTATTCGGGTCCACGATTCCATCCGGACTGATGTAGACCTGTTCTCCACATGTACACCGCATGGATGCATATTCTCCGGTCCTACTGTAAGATGCGGAACACGTTCCTTTTCCGCCCGAGCACGGGGTCAATGGATTTTCGGTGAGCCAATCATAACCAGGACAGAAATCGCATGCAGGACTAAGTTCGTAAAGTTCTTTAAAGCCATTATCTTGCAATTCTCCAAAAAATTTGGGTTCGCAATCACATTCTCCGTTCCCGTGCCATGATTCCTGGCAGCATCCTCGTTGTACGCATAGGCCACCTTTATAATTTTGAATAAAAATGTCTTTTTGTGTCACAGGATCGAATATCGTTTGTGGTTGGTAACAGTCGTCGTCGTTGCTACATATTTTTCCAGCAACAGTGACTTCCCAGATGGCCATGCCAACTTCGCCGTCGCCTATGGGGTCGATACCTTGACAAACACCCTTACAATTTTCAGAGACTGTACAGTCTTTATCGGTCGAACATTCTTGAAAAGACCCGCCAAAAGAACACTGTTTGTCCCAATCTGGGTTCAAAGCTTGCCATCGCGCGTCGTCCATGCATACTCCGCGGTTATTGCACTGAACGCCTTGCAGATCACCGAAAATAATCCAATCCGAAACTTTGTTCGTGAGGTCATACTTTATTTTGACCTTTGTATTTTGTAGGACTTTTCTGTCGTCTATATTATAATCATATGTTTGTATCCATTCCCTTTTTGGCAGATTGTTGGGATCCCTGGTAGATTCTTTTGTCCATTCAACGTCAGGAAATTTGTAGACCATCATATCTACGATCGCGCCTGCTTTTTTAGTGGAATCCGCAACTCTGGTTCCATATTCGATGGGGTTGTTTTTGGAAAGGGTAATATGAGGCACGTCATTTCCCCATGGACATGACAAGCAATAATATCCCCAATGATTTGGCCGACATTCGTCGCAAAGATGTCTGTCGTCTTCCGCGATAGTCAGCGGAAAGAGATCGGAGGAATGATACCAAGGCTGCCACCCATCGTCGCAAATATCACACTCTTCACCAGTATATCCTATATCACACTCGTCACATTTTGGCCTATTTTCGATAAGTTCTGGTCCCCGATAGCCAGTTTTACACATATCGCACGCTTGACCGTCCAATACTTGTGGACTATTGGGCTCTGGTTTATGTCTTTCGTCACATTTGTCACAATAGTCCCCTGCAAACCCAAAATCACACGCACATCTACCCGAACCATATTGGCCTGAATCACAGACACCGTACTGACAGAGACATGGCTCACAGGAAGGTCCCCATTGGTCTGTCGAGCAATCACAGGGCCCCAATCGCAATGGATGTTTCCACGTCAAATACGTGCCTACTGACGCGCCAATGGCCGAAAAAATAAGTACAAAGGAAATGGCAACCAGTTTTGTCGTTGAAAATCTAGGCGTATCATTAAATTTTTGATGTAATGCGTCGGAGATCATGAAAGATAACCAAGTGATAGCAATCACGCTGCCTGCAATAATCCAACCCATCCCCATGACCCACCCAGAAGGAAATTCTGGCGGTGTATATCCAGAGTCGTTCATTTTTTGAAATCCCGACATGAATAGAGTGATACCGAGCCAAGCAATCGCTAGGTTGACGATCTTGAAAATATTATCACCATGCATGAATAGATAGACCAGATGCACTATTTATACCAGAATATTGTTTCGTAAAAAAATGACCAAATATTTAGTCGTTTTTTCCCTGATTGTTACGGTTGTGGCTTTTGGTGTGATCTGGGCCGAAGATGCATGGTCCGATTTTTATCATTGGGGACCACCCTTTCAAGTAGGATCCATCGTCATTAAAAGTTGGTCCTCTTGGGCTACCTTTGTAGGCCTGTTAGTTTTATATCAAGGTTCTCAAGTCTATTTAGAAGAAACAATAGGCAGAGATATCGAAAGAAAACATATACAACAACAAAAATGGACAAGAGAAGATGTCTTTATTTTATCTTGCTATAATTTTTATAAATGGCTTGGTACTATATTGCACATATTAGTTGCGGTGACAAGAGTCGATGTATGGCTACTCATCGCCTTTGTAGATACTATAGCCAGAGCAATTATGTGGCATGAAAATGACCAAAATGGCCGCCGGCCACGAACACTGTATACGTTATTATAAACTGATTTCCTCGGTCGTACCCGCATCATAGTTGCGCAAAGCAAAGGCTATTCCCTTTTTCACGGGCCCATCGGGCAATCCCAATAGACGCCGTTTCATAGTACGACTTTTCACCTCGTATTTCCTGTTATGATGTTGTAATCGGCCCAATTCTTGGCGTAATGTCTTTAATGCAATCTCTGCTTCGCGAATGTTCGTATTTATTTTGTCAACCTCGGTGTTCCGTTTTAAACGCTTGTTTCTTCGAGGATGTTGTCGTTCGGGTCGTTTACTCTCAATATGAAACACTTCCGTGCGCGAAGCCTTTGAAAGTACCAGACGACCATTATCGTATGGAATAAGCATGATCGTAAACTGAGCATCAAAACCACGCGTGTGAGAAAGATAGTCTTTACCGAGGTCAAAAGCAGTCTGTTTACCAGTGGTTTTGTCCTGGCACTTTTTCTTGAAATAAACAGTACCATCTGCAACACTTGCAGGACTCGCCAAAAAAATACACGAATGTTTAACATTTCCGCCCCATGAACGACGAAGAGTTTGCACGTTTTTAGTCTTCAAGTTGGGCAAGCGCATCGGAACAGGGTCGGAAACGCTATTATGAACGTATATGGACATGAGAACAGCTTCAGAGCCGCGCATGTTCTCTGGAATAACTATACCGGGATATTTCTTGTCGGCGGGTTCGCATCGAAAAATATATTTTCTTCCCCTCACTTCAGGCACATTCACCAATTTGCATCCCGTTGGAATGACATCGCGGTCTTTGCGGACGATATACGGGATCTCGATGTCTTGAATCGATTTCCTAGGCAAAACTGGACCTCTTGCGACCACTTCATCGGTGTCAGAGTCATCCCATTCATCAGAGGACGACATGTTGAATTCTGTTATGGATATATGTTAAGAATATGTGATGTATATAGTTTTCACTTAATCTTTAACTAAGTATTTTTTTACTAAAAATTTGGTGATTTGCTAAAAATTTGGTGATTTGCTAAAAATTTGGTGATTTGCTAAAAATTTGGTGATTTGCTAAAAATTTGGTGATTTGCTAAAAATTTGGTGATTTGTTTCTGTATTGACTAAACATGACTACCAGTTGCAAGACCACTGAACAACAAATGTCGGATGCCTATAGTTCGTGTGAGTCAGACGCTGAAGTTATCGACAATTTGATGTTTCTACTTGATGCGGAATCGTCCGAAAAGGACTTTTCGAAGGTTTCTGAGCGCGAAAACATCACCGAACTCGCCGAGCTGATAAATTTTAGCCTGAATGAAAATGGCCAAGTCAATTATAGAGATCAGACTGTTCTTGGCAAACATACCAAGATCAAGATTCCGATGTCTATGCTCTCTGGAACCGAGCGTTTGAGATTAAGCGTGTATTTGGACTACGACGTACCCGCGTCAGCGGCCTCTATGGTTCCGCGTCCCTTTTTCGAGGCCAAAGAACTTCGAACGCGTGATCGTGACTTTCGTGAACGGTTTGCAATTGGTGATAATGAATGTTGGATGGACCCCAAAGATCTAGTTGGACGTTCAAAGGAAGAAGACGGTGTGTTTACTTTGAAGAAGCGACGCTGGCAATTGTCTCGTGGGTTCCGCAAGGTTGTGAATTCGTCTCTTCCGCCTAATTCGCCATGCGTGAAATATCCAAAGTTTGTGGTCGTCATCTCTGCCTATCGTTCTGAGGAAGGCGTGCCTAAAATGTCAGAGTCTGTTAAAACTGCATCTTTTGAAGTACGAAGTAAGGAACAGAGTAAGCAGACACGTGCGGCACGGGGTCTGGCCGAACCTATCCGCCGTCGCCGCACGCCAGAAACAGAGGCTCGTGCGGCCACTCTGAGAGCTATCCAGTCCGAGATCATTGCAATGCGCTCCGAGATTGAACGCGAAAAGGCCAAATTTACCGAATTCCAGACCTGTCATAATTTTATTCGTTCTGTTACTTCAAACTGCGAGGCCGCCGCCGACATTTCTTCACTTTTCTAAAGTAATATTCATAACTTTTTAAGGAATATGTGTTTTATGAATAAAAAACTCATAGATCGAATAAAAAAAAAAATGCATTTGGATGATATTGTTGGTTTAATTATTCAGTCTTATTATAAGGATTCGTCGCAAAGTAGTTGTATGTCTCGGCATAAATTACCTTGCACTCGTTGTGGAGCTTATTTGTCTAGTACTTGGCGGCCTGGCCCTTGTGGCACATCCTCACTGTGTAACGCTTGTGGTGTTCAATACATGATCCGTGGCGAACGCCCGCGCATGGTTGATTTGGTAATGGACGACGGTCGCCCTGTATGGATGGAGCGCATTCCAGAAACATTCCAATGGCGCGAAAGTTATGAGGCGGATGTCCGAGATAAACGTATTCGCGATTGGACGAAACATGAAGAAGAGCGTATTCAATTTGTAGAGAGTAAAAAGCGTAAATTTATTGAATTATAATTTTTTTTTATAAAAATAGTATTATTGAGAATAATCGGTCGATATGGAATTGTCATTTTTTATCATGTCGGGTGCGCCACAATAACTAGTTCTGGGTTTTTCTTCATAGTTAAATAATCTAGAATCGACGTCGAAATAACAGTTCATTCCTCCGAAAAATTTACCCTGACATCCCATCATGATTTTAGCTTGTTGCCCCTCCTTCAATGTTAACTCGATTTCGTTTTTTTCGTATCCACTTTCCTCGGCGAGGGGTTGGCCATTTACATCCCATATGGAAATGTAAGTTTTGCGGTACCATGTATATCCAATATCGGAATCAGACTTAATTGTAAAGGTACCATCAAACGGAGCTACGACATATGTATACCTTTCGATTGGTACCCAAACATTCCGCGCTGTTACCGAGTGTGGCCATGTTCTATATGAAATTCCCAAATTCAAACCTGAAAATCCTTCGCTTGGACATCCGATACAATTTTCTTCGCCAGAACCCAGTGTATATTGTCCGCCTGGACACCATTGACACCCTTGGATCGCCCCTTCGGACGGAGTAAATTGTCCGGGTGGACATAGGATACAGTTTCCCCATAAGTTTGGCTCTTTGTACTTTCCACGCGCGCATGATGTCCCGGGAGCTTGTGCGTTACATGCTGTACCCCCTGGACAATCCTTGCAACTTTTGGAACCGGTTTTACCTGCGTATTTGCCAGTGGAACATTGGTCGCACCCAGTTATGCGGCCGAGATCCGAAGCAAATTTTCCAACTTGACAGGATGTACAGCTTGTTGTTTTTGTTCCAATTGCATATTTGCCACCGGCGCATTGTTTACATTTTGTCGGTGAACCGGTTTCAAATCCCTGTGGACATTCTTTGCATATGGTCTGGCTGGTGCCAGAAGAGTATGTTCCGCTGTCACAAGTTTTACATATTTCGGAACCTTCTACATCGGTATACTTTCCGGCACCACACCCAATGCAAGCTTGAGCTTTTACCCCTGAATATTTGCCCGCTTCGCAAATATCACAGCTCACAGAGCCAATATTTTCCTGGGCGCGGCCCGCGGTACACTTTATACAGCTATCGGACTCTGGTTGATTTTGATGCCATCCTGCCGGACATCCCGTACAGGTTATTGAGCCTCTTTTTTTCGCAAAAAACCCTGGAGCACACCCAGCACATTCTCCAGTAGCCGCGGCTGTCACAGTGCTTGTAAATTTCCCAATATCACACGCCCGACACTTTCCATTCAGTGTATAACTGCCTGGGTTGCAAGACGAACAAAGAGGAAGTGCTTGATCTTCCCAAGCTGTAAAAGACCACGATAATATTTCTTCGGAAATATAAAATTCAACGTCTTCATTGACATTTCCAGGCGATGGCTCCGTCCAAGATTTCACAAAACAACATTTGCCGATATCGGGGCCAGCTGTGAATATTTCAACCCCTTTACACTGACGATCATTGTCACATAATGCTTTGCAAATTTCTTTCGACATTACTATACATCCATTACTCAGCGGCCGATTGTTTATGTCTTCCATATATTCGATTGACGAGGGTAAAGTCTGTTTAACATTAGTAAGATCAAACCACACTGCATTGCTAACAGGTGTCAAGTAATTGTGGCATATGGCTCCACTCAACTCCAAGTTCTCCCCCAAACTATGACCTTCCTTAATTGAAAGCTTATTTGGATTAAACACTGTACCCCAACTTTGCGTGGCAATGCGCGAACATCCAAACGGTAACGACCATCTAGGGTCTGCATTATGTAATTTTTTTCCCCAATCGCATGCTGTGTCACCATATGAGAGTTCATATGTGGGACAGTCTCCGTTTTGTAAACCACGAAAGCATGGCGCGATCATCCATTCACCATTGTTTGTCCCGGCATATGGTCCGAGTTCGTTTAGGAATTGATTGCAGTCGGAAAATTTTCCTTCGCTATTACCCCATTTGAAATCGATGCTTGCTGGTTCCAGAATGCCAAAAACTGAATCATAACCCAATAATATTCCAGCATCTTGGCACTCCTGCGCCGAATTGATCACACCTTTATCTGTATCTGTACAGGGTTTTACCTGCGTGGAATAGCCACCAGCCTCCATTGTTGCCTTTGGTATCGATTTCCAGAAACAGCATTCTTTGGAATTGGTTTTGACACTGACCGATTCACAGTTCTCGTCATTTATACACTTTTTCACGCAAGTTTCTGTATTATGACTACTATCAGTAATACAGCCGCTGCCGGCTACATTACTGATAGGTAGATGACCGACGACGGGCGTCCTTATTGCGTTATTGTTCGTATTCCACACCGGTTTGATTTCTTTGAGACAGAATGAAGACCAATCGTCAGTAAGGATGGCATCGGAAGCGACATTTGGGTTCCAGAATGCTACTCTCGACGGCAAAAATGAACATCCGTATGGCAATCCTTGTCTTTCACCGCCACATATTGCGCCACGAGTTTGCCCCCAACGATCCGTAATGGAAGCTGCGTTGTAATTGCCAACCGTTCCTTTGTTTGGATTCCAGTGAATGTCGTTGCCGCTGTATCCACACCCATACGGAACCAAAAGGCCGTCTCCCCTACATATAGAACCCCTATAAGCTCCCCAATCCGTTGGATAAGTGCCAGCCGTGGAAGACGCATGTGTATTAAAATGCATATCATAGCTGGACGAGGCTCCGCTATATCCACACCCGCGTGGTCTGTCTGTCGCAGTTGATTCGTAGTTGCCACGTGTCTTAAATCCCGTCGCGCCAAAGACCTCTTTTGTCGCTGATTCGCATTCTCCGACGGTTGTGATTGTCCTGTCAGATGGACACGGTGCATTCCATGTATTATAGTATCTTTTATCGGTGTGAAATTTTATAGCGCCGGTCGATACCAATTCTCCCGCCCGTCTGCATTCTTGTGCGGTTGTGATCGTTCTGCGTGGTGCATTGGTGCCGTGTTTTACCGGACAAGATTTTTGGTCAATGAATTTGATATAACTGTCAGTGGCAGTCATTAGGGCAGTGTGTTCGAACGTAAGAGAACTAATGGCTTGTGTACACTCTTCTTCGGATGTGATTTTATGACCCGAGTCTTTGCAGGGGCCAGCGTTTATATTATTGAACACCAATTTGGCGGAACATCCCTTTGGTATGGAATCCGAAGAGGGTATTTGAATATTCTCGGAGAATGCCACTGTAGGATAAGCGCTGTTTCGCCATGATTCTACTGCTGCTTTACACGTATCCTGAGTTGGTTGTGATATTTTTTTCACAAGTTCGACTGTTTTATCGTCTCCGATGTTTCTTCCCAAAGCCTCGTTTTCGTTCCACTTGATGAAATAGATTCCGTCAACTTCCATGATAAAACATCCAGAGGGGTATTTTGGATCTTCTATTACCTGTTTAGAAGCGGGTATTCCGCCCCTGATTCCTTGTGCAATCATCATGGCCTGACCCGCTTCTAAACATTCATCTTCATCTGGCGATGCAGTGTCTGCATAAACAGAAGGAAGCACGCCTATGGGGTTTTTGCCGGGGTATGTCTCAATAGGAAGAGTGATTCCATTCCGTTTGAATTGTGTTGTCCCTTCGACGATATACCATATCGCATTGTCATCTTCCCCGTCATTTGTATTTTCAGCAGTGGAGCAATAGCATTGTGACATGTCTGGACTCGAAATTCCGACGCCTGTAATAAGCATAGGACTTGAAACGCCATAAGATTGGCACATTAGATAACAATCAGATATTTCTAGAGGTCTGTCTCCACCAAATTCTCCGAAACGGTATGTGATCTCGAAATTCGCCGATTTATCATAAACGAGATTGTAGTTTTGTATTTGTGGTCTGTAAGCGATCTTGTTACAAGAGCATTCGCTTACGGTGCATTCGCATACGTTTTGTTGGTTGTCTCTCCCTATATCATTTCCGTTCGCATTTTTTTCTATAATATCAACGAGTGAAGATTCTATAAGTTTTTGAATGGCCGTTTTTGCAAAAATTTTAATTTTATTTGCATAGCATGTCGTACATGTCGTAGAAATTGGACCCGACATGGAATTTCCCGGACATCTGAAACAATTAGAACGTGCAAATTTGGATTGTAGGCCTTCGTTTGGAGTCCCGAGACGACAGATGTATCTAATGGAACGCACTGGACGTTCAAATTTCGCGCGTTTTCCATAATATCCTACAAGTGGGGTACTTGCGAGTAGGTAGCATCCAGCCGGCCCATATCTAGGGAGCATTGTAACAATTCCCCTGGCTTTTAAGGCTTGTGCGCATTGATCTTCGGTTAAAATGCCCATGGGTAGATTTTCTTCTGGTCTGCTATTACATTCGCACGTTTCTCCATATCCTGTCAAGTGGAAAGTCCACGATTGTTTGAATTCTATGAAAGGTGCTCCAATGACGGATACTTCTGAGTTTTTTATCACGCCCGCCATATCTTGGAGTCCGTCATAAATAAAACTTCCGGGTCTGGAGGAGAATCCGAATGGACATTGCGCAACAGCTAAGAAATCTTGTTTTTCGTATGTCATGTGGTCATTCAAGTACGGTACGTGTATCATTCCTGATGGAACTAACGCACAATCTGCTAATTCAAGTCCTATTTCATTCGGATGGTAGTACCATGGATAAATTCCATCTGTCATGTAAGCCATATTTATCATGACTGTCTGTAGATCGAATATACCTGAAATTTTCTTTACTTTTCCAAAAGAACATTCCGTACATTCGGCGGCTCCTTTTGGCGCCCAATAATTTCTTGGACATCGTAGACATACTTGATCTACAAAATCTGTTTCGACCAGAGTGGCTTCGTTCGGTTTACAGCCGTCTTCTAACGTGGACAATTCATTGCATTTATTGCCTTGTACAGTTCTGGTTCTTCCCTGGTCTGGTTGATAATATCCCGGCGGGCATGCTTCCTTATAGGCTATTCCTTCGTGTTTCGTGCAGAAATGTCCTTTTGGACAGAGGCCACCAAGAAACGGATCTTCGCCTTGTTCGTAATCTCTGGTGACATATAACCCATAGGTTTGTACTTCCTGATCTTTGGTGTATGTGAAACATGTATCAAACCTGTCGAAAGTGGCGTCTACAGTGTCGCCGTCTTGAATAGAAAGGCGGTCATCGCCTCGTCCATATTCTCGTTTATAAATGTTAAAGTTTGGAATGTCTACATATGCGGAACATTCCTTGTAGACGCCACATGTGCTTTTACCCAAAGAATAGATAGTAAATTTCGAATCTGAATTAGGAATGGGCAACTTTCTGGCGTTTTGATCCAAAACGGTCCATAGTATGGCCGTGCCATTTTCGAAAGAGGCTACGCCCTTAGAATTGACGGCCAACGCACTTTCCTCGGCGCTATTTCTATTGTAGTAGATAATCAATTCGTCGTCAATGCCCGTGCGCATATCTTCTTCGAGTCCTCCAAAATAAGGCGCGGATACGGCATACCAACCCGCGCCTTCATTTCTCGCCTTTTCGGCACACAATTCGTTTAATGTTTCTGGGGAAACGTTTCGGTCGGCGGCGAGGTTATACATCTGTAAAGAGTTGGGGTCACTGCAAACTTTCCCACGTTCGAACATTTTATACGAATCGGCATTTCCGAAGAAATCTGTTTTGAATTCGTTTTCTCTTTTATAAAAATCACACACACCAATGCCATTGCATTTTCGAGCAGAGGCACCCATTGCATTATCCCACCATTTATCTTCGGCTTCTTGTTCTGATTCAATTATATCCGTTCCTGAACGAACACCCTTGCCAAAGAGGCCGGGACATGCTCTACACATTTCTTTAGGAACTCCATAGTAGGTATGTTTGTTGTATGGGCCGGCATCTCGATAGGGTACTTGTACAAAGTCTTCTTCTTCTACCGACCATTGTCTATTATTGTTTGCCACCCATATTTTACCATCGGCGGGCTCTGTATAAGGAGTCAAATATTTCTCATCCCGTTCGAGAAGAATGTCTTTATTGATCCAATGTGGCATTTTCAAATTTTTAATGTTGGTAATAAATGGCACGCGACTAAAACGCGTGTAAGGTTTGGGATTATTCCTCAGACCATAATGAATATAAGGTTGAAATCCATTTGGACAGCACATATTTTCTGAATCGAAGACTAAAGAAGAACAAATGCAAATGGTTTGAGGAATAAAGACATTCTCTCTTGGGTTCTCGAACGAATCCAAGATCGTATAAGAATATCGATATGGGTGAGGGGCGTGCGAACAACGCCCACCGTTCAAACAAAGGCCACATTGATACTGACAATTTTCTCCATGAAAACCTGTGAGTGCCTGTTTTTCGTCTTCAAAATATTCATAGTCACCGTCATTGTTCCAAAAACCAACAGACGTAGAAATATCCTGAGAATAAGCAGAAGCGCAATGGAGACATGTGTTTTCGTAGGCTATGGACGGCGGAAACCGTTTAAACCACATATGACCACGATCGGGAACATATTTGTTTAATTGCAGAACAAAGACTGAAAACTGTCTGTAACGCATGATATAGTAGAGAGGTCTGTAATTCGTCTGTGTCTGTTCTTTGACGCCATAATTCGGACATATTTGTCCTTTTGGACACAGACGAACATCAACGACAACGTTTTCGCCGGAAGAATCTATGGCATGTTTGGAGCCACAGTAACAGAGACCATTTCCATATTTCCCATACCAACAAAATCCATTGCCATTACACATTGTAGAATCATGCGTTCCGTCATAAGCTGGACATTTCGCTAGACATGACGTGGTTGCAAACCCACGACGACATTCGTCGCAAATAGGCCCAGACCAAAATCCGTTTCTTGAATCGTCGTCACAGGAGCATCCCGGACATAACATGACCAAATTTGGACGGACTTCACATTTCTTACTGGCACTTTGTGGGGGTTTGGAATCACCCTTCATGCCAAACACATAGGATTTCATACCTTCGATTGGAAAACAATCTTCATGGCTTACTGAACCTCTCGTCGAAATAGTTTCGTCGGGACATGCCTCGCAATTCGTTGATTTTTCGAGCGGCTGATAAGAACGTTCGGGACATATATTACAGACACCCGCCACTTCCATATATCCCGCAGGACAATCTTTACAATCGTTGAGCGAATCAGAGGCAGTTCTCTCGGTGTATGTACCCGCCTGACATTTTTTACAAGTTTCAGACCCCAAAATGTCTTGGAAAGTTCCAATCGGACATTCAATACAAACACCCGCCAATTCATTCTCCTGGAAACGTCCCAAAGGACATTCTTTACATGTTACAGACCCCAAAACATCCGCATATTTGCCGGGAAGACACGCCGGACATATTTTTTGGGTTTCTTTATCATTTGCTCTGCCGATGCCACACTTTGAACACGCTTCATCCGAACCGGCTAAAGACCAATAACCTGCCGTACAGTTTTGGCAACTAGTCGTTGGGGTGCCCCATTTGCCAGCCGGACATCTTGAACATGTCACAGCAGTGATCGAACCATGACAAACTTCACATTCTGACTGTCCTGGTGTATCTGTATATTTGCCAATTTCACACTTGGTACAAGGTAACACACTGTTAGAAAACTTACCGATCGCACAATCGGAACATATTGTGTCCGAAGCTCTTCTATGTTTGCCGGGCTGGCAATCCTCGCAGCCGTTTGACCCGGTTATTCTGCCCGCCGGACATGTCGAACAAATGCCGTCCACAACCAAGGTAAATGCCGCGCCACATTTTGCGCAAACATTAGCACTTTTGCCAGGGCCATCTGTCGTATAGAGGTCGGGACATATAATACATGTTTTTTGTTTGGAATGTTGCTGATAAAACCCGCGCGGGCATGCGGTACAAACACCTTGGGACGAACCGAAATAACCTGCCAGACAATCCACGCAAGTATGGTTGCCGTCGGCCCCGGTCAATGGTCCCGGCTGAAATCCTGCCGGACAAAACTCACAATGTGTGTGATCTATTTCTCTTTTTCCTACAGGACATGTGTTGCAAATAGAACTTCCCTGTGATGATATATAACCTTTGGGGCAATTTTCACATGTGTTCTTATCACTGAAATATGTACCGGGTGAACACTCTTGACAGATTTCTCCCGTGGCGCATTTGAGACAAAAAGAAGAGCCGTCTTCGAACAAGTTTGTGACTTCTCCTTCGTCGCATTCGAAGCATGAAGACGTCCTATATATTGTGTACTTTGACGAGGTATCCTGTTTGATATTTTTTGTCGTTTGAATGACTCGCCACACTATTTGACCGTCTTTAAAATAACTTGCAACGCCACGTTTTAACGAGGCCGCCGCAGCCTCCGCGGAGTCTCGCGTTGTATAATCATCGTTGGTCATATCGCTGTCAACGCCCCCTCGATAAGAAAGAGGAATACCTTCAATATCTTGTGCCCGTCCGCTTGGGCATATTGTACATGGTCGCGTTGGCGCGCCAGAGGTCGCCGCAGAATCAGCAAACCAACCTATTGGACATTTCTTACAAGATCCGCCATCAAAAAAAGTCCCACTCAGACAATATTGACACTTGTGGTCAATTTCTACTGTATTTGAACCACATGTCTTACAGTTCAGACCGTCGGTACTCGATTCACCAGACGGGCAGGCCACACAGCCTATAGATTCCACACTGTCTGAATAATAGCCTTCTGGACAAAGGGTGCATTCAGTCTCGCCATTAATATTCGAGAATTTTCCAGCCTGACAGTTTTTACACGTCTGCTGACCAGTTTGATCCTGATATTGACCTTGAGCACAGCGATCGCAATTTATAGGATATAGAGCATCTTCCGGGGATATAAATTGTCCGGTCGGACAATCCTGACATTGGCCCTGGAGTTCATACTTGCCCGCTTCGCATCCGACACATTCCGTTTTATTTTGATTGGCGAGCTTTCCCGATGGACAATTATCACAATAATGTTTCCAAAGTTCGTTTCGAACTTTTCCGGCGGCACATGGTGAACACTCATCCTCTAATGTAGACTTGCAGTCATTATTAGAGGCGTCCGATAAACACGGAGAATACTTTCCGCTCGGACAATTTTTACATTCAGATTCTCCCCAATGATCAACGTCAAATGGATCAGGACACGGGTGCTGACAATCATCCGATGCCCAAAACGACTTCTCTGGAAAGGGACAATCGTCGCATTTAGTCTGGCCACTATTCCCAGCAAATTTTCCGGGACTGCACCCGATACAGTCGATACCGCCGTCATTATAATAACCGGCTGGACATGAATGACATGAACCCACGGGCGCCGGACCAGTGATAATGTCGAATCCGCCGACACTGCTGAACTCTTTGGCGTCATTCTCGTTAAAAACAACAATATTGTCAGATGCTTGCAAAGCCTGTACTATTGTTGTGATAGTTTCTTCTTTAGCCGCCGTTACCATGCACATGCATTTCCATTCTTCTGAACACGGCGGCTCGGGAACTGGCCTGCCGTATATGAAATTCCCAAATTTTAGGTACATTACATTGCTGTAGTCGGGGTGTTGTTCTATCACACACCCTTTCGGTGACGCGTCTGGTACATAAAATGTCTCGACCCGGAGGCCAAAAGCCGGGTCGGTATATATATTCATAAAGTCCCAGAGTTTTCTATCTTCCATTTCCATTGCCGTTAATTCACATTTTGGCAGATTTACAGGCTGTGGACAATATCCATCGGTCTGAACCCAAATAGCATCCTTTTTGCTCAGTCTGAAGGATCCGGCTTGTATAAAATTTGCTGGAGGTTTCCAACATCCATATGGCAAATTAGGGTCGTCAATGGTAACCATCGTTGTTGGTTCTTGCTGACCTAACTCTTCGAATTGTTTTTGAGCATAGTCTAAACATTTATCTTTGACCGGCATGGCTACGGTATTTATCATTCTATAGTTTGGATCATTTTCGGACCATTCGGGCTTATCGCGTCCATTTGCTACGGTATTAAAAATAACAACATTCTGGGCGTCACTACGACCCATTAAACACCCTTGTGGGTAAGTGTTCATTATGCGATTTAATGCAATCCCGTTGTCTGGCATTGCATTGTTTGTATTTGGCAAACCGCCATACGTCCTCCAATGTGCAATGGCGGTTTCATAACAATTTTCTTCTGTTGGTGCTGTCGGCGGTATAATATTTTGCTGGTCTTGTAGGGAATTTCTTTCTTGTGTCCAAGGAACAACGGCTCCAAAATAATTTCCGATTTCACAGCCAACGCATTTATCCGAATATGTTCCGTCTTCAAAACGCTCCCTGAAACCCCCAGGCTGACAGTCCACACAAATGCCTGATTCACTTGCCTCTTGTTCTTGCGAACATTGTTCGCATTTTACCGACTCTTCGACGGCCGCCCAGCCGCCGGGGCATGTCTTACATATGTTTGTGTCTAATGAGTATTCGTTGACAGCGCATGGGCCGCAAATGCCATTCTTCATACCATATCCGCTGCATTGGGCGCAGTTTCCTGAGTGACATGCGATGCACCGGGCCGAGGCGGCTCCATTGGTAGTTTCGCCACTGGGACAAAGGGCGCAACTTCTTCCATTTGAACTCATTTGGAACCAACCTTGTGGACAATCGTCACACGTTGACATTTTCGATATTCCGCTAAATGTACCGGCCTCGCACGCTAAACATCGTATATTTGCGTCTGTGGCCTGATATTGGCCTCTTTCACAGTCGTCACAATGGGGCTGTCCGATCTTATTTTGAAAAGTTCCTGCCAGACATCCTTTACAGGAGGTTTCGCCGTTATTGTCCTGAAACCAACCTTCGGGACACTCGTCGCATCTTCTGATCCCGAGGTTTCCTATTTGATACGTTCCTACGGGACAGGTCACACAATCGTCAGATCCAATATTCGGCTGTATTTGCCCATCCCGACACTGTTCACAATTGTCTTGTCCCGTTTCGTTCTGAGAGTATCCTGTTGGACAATCCTCGCAAGATCTATCTCCAAGGGTTCCTATTTGATGTGAACCTTCTGGACACGCGTCGCATCTGTCAGAACCAGCAAGTGGCTGTAAATATCCTCCCGGGCACGCTGTACAAATGTTGTCTGGAATAATACAAAAAACTGCGCCAGATTCTATCCCTGTATCACAGGCATCTGCGGGCAGTTCGCCATCTGCGGGCGTTTGGCCAGGCCCCACTTCCGCGGCCTTACATTGATCCCTATCGGTTCGAAGGATCCGTTGATAACCATTTTCGGAACAAAGACCAGAATTAATTTGTATGTATTGGTCTTTCACATAGTGGTCTTCGCCGCATGAAGTCGCCAAAGACCACCGAACTAGATATATAAAAAATATCCAAAGTCTCATATCTGAACAGTAACAAGATGCTTAAATACATTTGTTTTATAAATAAATAAAAAATATATGTGTTAATTAAGTGAACCATGATGCGTCTTCATCGCACGGATCAAATAGTGAAAGGCGTGCCTCGCTATTGTATCTATCTAATTTAATTTTTGTATTGTCTGTAATGCCAGAATACACCAAACATATGAGCGTGTCTTCGGAAAAGGCAAATCCATACTTTTGTTGTTGTTCTGCATATTGATAGCAGCCGACCTTCGACGTGATTTCTGGCCTCCGTTCCCAGCATTTCGACCAATAGCCGTCCCCGACGATAACAGCTTTCGTTTCTTCATCCTGTGCCAAACGAATATCGATATCTCGAATGGGAATATTATAATCTTCTGTAAAATCGACGGTGGGATATTTCGAAAGGCCTGCCGCCACTACAGAACATTTAGATGTACTCGTCTCGCGCCCAGCATATACTAACGACATTTTCTTCAAAAATGTATAATCTTCTGAGGCCGGTGGCATTTCTCTCGTTTTGAAGCCATTTAGTCCAGGTGTTAGCGTGTATAGAGAGTATAGAGTTTCAACAGGGCGTGCACCGTTTATTAATGGCCCTAATCTCGTTTTCCAACGAATAAGTCCCAAACAGCTGGCCTCTTGGTCGCAATCATATTCGGCTTCTTCAAATGTATGCAAGTATCTTTCGTTTCCAGTATCTTCCGATGGAATTTGAAAGTGATATCCGTTCATGTCCTCCTTTATTTCCGTGTATTTGACGTCATAATTTGGAGCCAGATAGACCACTGAATTCGGATCGGGGGCTGGGACGACAGACATATATTTTATGACCGATAAAGATTGCATTTCAAATCTAAGAGCAATTCGAATAAATGCGCCCGCTTGGTCTAATATCTGCGCCTCGCCATATTTCGCATTTTGAATGGATAATTTGATATGGTTGCGAGTCCAAACAATATCAAACGTTACCAGTTGACCGTTAATTAAATATTGAGTTTGTCCCGATGAATATCCATGCACATAATCAATATAAAATTCGAAAGAAGGCGATAATAATTTGGTGCGAAATCCTCTGATAGTGCGGTCATCGTTTTCATATAATTCCAAGGAACAATCGGACGACAAGCAATCAAAGACTGGCACTATTGAAATGTCTGTGGGAAATTCTTCGACAGGCGATTTCAGAACAACAGGCACGTACTTTTCGACTTCGTTGCCGTTTTCGTCCATGATGCCAGACGTCGATGTAATTATACCAACACATTTGCCCTCTGGATAGAAACGGAGTGTCTCTTGTGTAAAATCTAGGTCTAGATTATCATTCAACGTTTGACACGCGCTAAAAGCATCGATCGGATCAAAGTAAGACGCCGGTCCTTTTTTAACGTTGAATCCGAAGGCGGCATGCTGTTTGACGAAATTTTCCGCCAAACACGAACTGTAAAATCCCGCCAATGAATTTGAATATCTTTTACGGTTCATCGCCGTCAACGTATCCATGTATTGATCCCCAATAAAATTGAAAGAAGATAGCTCGTATGCTTTTGTACCACATCCGCCATGAGAACTACAAATTTCACCCTCGTCGTTTTTAGGACACTCAAATTGACATGCATCCCCCGTAAACCCTTGAGGGCAAGCACATGTACCATCGGCCTGACAGGCTTCCGGACGGCCCGAACAAATAGACTCCAAATTGTAGCCGTCGTATCCTGGACAGGTTATTTCACATCCTTCACCTCTCCAAGGACTTTTATAAGGGTCAAATTGAGTTAATGCATTCTCTTCAATTTGGAGGACCGATTTGGCCACCTCACAAGTGCATTGACACGCGATATTGCATTTTCCACGACCAGAACAAGGCAAATTTATATATGGCAATGTCCCTGGACAGGATTCATCCGCCGACAAAGAACAATGTGAGGCCGTATATTGCAAAAAAGTTGCTGTTTGGCTGGACATTTTATAGGTTGGCGACGATTCATACATAGCATACAATTGAAATGGACCATCTTGAATGGCGTCTTCTGATTTAAAGACAGGTGCGTCTGAAAACTGCCACTCTTCGATGTGAATGATGGCGTGCCATGTGCGATAAGATTTTGCGACATACCATTCCAAAACTCCCGGTCCGTACTTTTGCTTCAACTGAACGCGAAGGACGTTTGGAGTCCAAGTCACTTGAACAATCACAATCTCATTGTCAAAATCGATTTCTTGTTCGTAATTGTCCAATAGTCCATCATAATTAGCGGATATGACCAGGACACGTTTAAACGCAGGACCCTCAATTGCGACATTGAATTTATTTGGAGAAGTGTTCGGTGTCTGTGCTAGAAACGATGCACCGACAGAACGAAATACTTCCAAAAAATTATCTTGGGGCGGTGTCGTCAAACCGATTGAATTAACGATCTGGTCTCCCAACATACTCGCCATGTCGTGTTTTGACTTCATAATATTTACGATAGACCAGCGAGCTTGATGCATATACACGCGCTCCAATAAATCGACCGCTTCTAACTTTTCTTTCGAGTTTAGTGCCAACGCAAGACCAGGAGCATCGTTATAACGCCAGTGGATGCTCTCAAACACCCTAGAAACAATAGCGGAATCCGTCTCGCCGTTTATATTGCTCCATTCCTCCAAATATATAGTTGCTAATTCGCCTTGTTCCACATATTCTGCAATCGTTAACGAACCAACCTTTATAGAATAATCTGCCATTTCTATGATGCACGGGATGTCTTGCGTGGCGGCAGTGCCGTCTATCGCCTCGTATACTGACGGATCGGCTGAGTCTGGTATACCCACTGACCATGGATCAGCGAATGTGGGCGAAAATGTACCAGCCGTCTGATCGTCAAACTTGACATAAATTTGGCGCTGGTTGTTTCCCTCTATAGCGATTGGGGTTTTTCCGACATCCAGATCTTGAAATTCGTAAAGAGACCAAACACCATCTTTAGCCACAGTCGGTAATATTAAACGATACATACCGTCGGGATGTGCAATGAATAATTCACTGGTAAAGGAATGTATTGGTAGATTGAGTCCGGCCGGCGGACGCGTGCCAGAGGTGGCGACGATTTCTGTCCATTTTAAGAAAACTATATCTGTTGGTGACCATCGGGCGCGCTCCACATCAATCTTATACAACTTGTCTAGTGTCAATGAATTGAGTTTGCCACCATAAGCATATACCGTTTGAGGGTCGCGGACCGTAAATGACATGTCCGATCTGGCGGCGGGTTCATCACCACTTTGAAAAGTCAATAACGCACCAGGATCTGACGTCACTGTCGAAAAAAACGAACGCTGTACGTCGTCAAACGCGTGTAACTCTCCATCGACAAAACACAAATACCAGTTGTACAGTTCAGTACTCAACTGATTGGGCATTCGTATCGGACGGCATCTGTTCCATCCGTCTATGTTTACTGTATTTAATGTTCTAGAGCCCAGTTGCAACTGAATTCCCCCAAATTTGAGTTTCATCTGATTATCCATGTATTCAAAATCATATGTGTCTGGGCTACACAAGTCATTCCAAACACGCAGTAGGTTTTTTATATCGCGTTGTTGTCGCAAAGGAACTGTCTCCTGGTTCTCCGATAGACCAGACAATAGGCCTTGTGGGTCCAACATATATTTTCGAGCCGATTCAAAAATGGTGCGATCAGATTCGTATAAAAAGTTTTCGGGAAATGACCACTTCGAAACACCTTGGGCAGATTCGAAGGAAGTTGTAGAGTCTGCGGCCACTTCCTCAGAAATACCAATCGTTGGGTTATAACGCATAAACGTCGGTAGGGCGCGGCAAATACCATTGTATGAATCGCAGATACCGTATTGAGAAGCAAGAACAGCTCCATACATACCGTCGTTGCACTGGTCGCATGGCACGGAACACGCGAGGCCAGACCCAATGGCACATTGACAACGGCCCGATAAACTGGGATCGGGACCTTTCACCCATTTTGGAACAGACGGACCATTTGGCCAGTCGTTTTCATTTCGAATTTCAAAGGATTCTTCTTGGTTTTCTGTGTCCAAAAGGCGTTCTTCGGGATCAACCGCAAAACATTGACCATTGCGCCCTGAACAAGCCAACTCCTTACCGTCGGATATTCCAGAATCACACGTTAATTCGCAAATTGGACCAGAAACACCTATATTGTCCTCGTAATCGCATTTACAAATAGTTTTGGAACAAACGCCTTTTAGATGTCCATCTGACAAGTCTTTACACCAAGCTCGCCATTCAGTTCTGTCTAAAGTTTCCCTCAATGTGTCCATACACACCGGTGAACATTCAGAATTGTACAAATCGGGAATGTTTATTTTTGTTTCGTCGTGATAAACATCTTGGATCATACAAAAATCTGTAATGACTACGTTTTCAAGGCTACATAGACAATCTCTAGGAACACCCGAACTTGTCTGCATATCAGATTTTGTATAAATATCCAGAAAATCTTTACGTTTCTTGCAAAGGCCTGGATCGTTGGCGCCGTTATCCGCCAACATACTTTCTATATGGTCCAGACAGCCAGTAGAACAGTGTTCTTCATATCCAGAAACGCGTTCTAAACATGTCTCAAACCATTGGACGTTTGAATCGGAACATTCGTCCTCCATATCTTGAAGAATATCCATGGATGAGTCGCATAATCCTTCAAAATCACCCTCGAAATTTGTTCCATCCGGATAGAAATCCGCGCCAAATTCAGAGCCGCCCAAAAATGGAATCGTATCTCCCTTCTTCTCGAAAGACTGGCGATAATGACAATACGCTGTCCAATTGAGGGAGGCCAGTCCCTGACATCCGACTTCGGCGATCTTTGGCCGCGCAAACTCTAATTTACTAGCACACGTGTCCAAGTTATGTCTGGGAACGACGCAATCTGTACCCGCGCAAACCGCGGCACGGTAGCCGGGCATAACTTTCCAATTTTCATAGAGACCGTTGCAAATTTGCGTGGTATCGGGAACCCAAGGCACATACTTTTCTTCAAATGTAGAGCGCCATCTCGCGTCCACTTGAGAAAAATCAGGCGATGGACAATTCTCTTCTTTTATAATGGGTTCCGCACGAATGCGCGTCCATTGAGTAGAAATGCCCGTGGATTCCGACCAAATCTCAAAATGACCAACCAAACGCGAGTGAATAGATCTTAGTGTGTGTGTACCACCCATACACGAAGAGTCTTCATGACAACGACGTGCGTGCAAATAACAATGGGAATCGTGAGCCGTATGCGACCACTGAAGACACTCTGAATGACCGTGACAAGCCGCGCGACAATCGTCAAAAGAAGTGGCAGCAATGTCTTTGAACGATTCTCCAACTTTAGAAGTGTGTTTCTTTTCGAGAGCTGATGCTTCAATTGTTATTTCGTCAAATGAAGCACAGTCACGACCATTCACAGAGACAGAAATGTGCCATACCTGCTCAAAATATTTTTGGCCGGAACTAGAAGTCTTCTGTTTCTCTAAATGACTCTGGTGTTTGGCTTCAATACGCCAATGCCACCATTCGAAAGGATACACCTCACATTTAGTATTCATACCATTGACTATAACACGCTTTGACACTGGATCGACTGACGCGGGACCGCTAACACCCACTGTAACCAGTGTATTGTAATCGCCAGCCGTTAAAAGTCTCATATTCGAGATTTCCTTGTCGGCATCGGGTATCTTAGACCAACCCGAAACTCGAATAGCAGGCAATTCTTCGAGTGGCCAACGCACACCTTTTACCAGCGGTGATTGGCGGTTGCCATCTTCTAACCCTCTCGCCTCATTCAGATGTGTATCCTTACTTCTCACAACTGACATCTCGCCCTTTTCATTAAAGGACCAATCCGAATAATCAGAACGATTTTCTTTTTCAGCCGCGACCACAAATTTGTCCGCGTCTCTGAAATAAAATTGGCGCTTGTCACCCGTCAGAGCATCCGCGTCTGACAGTATCTGTTCGCTGCCAGATACTTTCAATGACGATAGCACCGGCTCGGGACCAAAAGATACGATTTTCACTTCTGTAAAAGGGCGGACAATATCCACATCCGTGACATGCCAACTTTGTGTCCATTCGGAAGAACTGTCGCGAGTTTCAATCTTTAACAAAGCTTTTTTAGACATTCGGATCTCCAAACGACTTTGACTCGACAACGATTCATATTGAATATTTCTCACATACAATTGCTGGGGTCCCATGAGTCCAGATTCGCCCGTCCACTCGGACAACAACCCAAATGGAGCAGTAGTGTCCAGATTTGTGGATGGCTTATGGTTATCTAGACAGAATTGAAACCAATTTATATCAGACTCGCACGGCGCTAGGGTTGATATGTATGGAGCGGGCGTTGTCGAACTATCTACAACGATAGCCTTTTCTTTGCCAAATCGGAGGACTGCCTGGTCCTCTTGAGGAAATCCCTTTTGTATATATCGATATGTTTCTGAATTAAATTCAATGATACCCTTATTTGGTAATGATGCATCGTTGACAAAAGAGGCATCGGTTATGAGCAAGTGGCCTAAAATGTCCAATGTTGCATTATATGGAACGCCGTCGATTTTTACTGAGCCGATTGTTGACGGCAACGAAATGTCGCAATAATATTCTCGACTGATGCGATCATGGTTTGGTTTGAAACATTGCGCGCCTTTGCGACAGGGGTTCTTATTTATGCATTTGAATGGTGTGTCAGATTCGCATTTAATTCTATGTGGTTCGCATTCTGGACATTCTAAAACTTGATCGCGACTGCCACAAATTTCCATATCCGCGAGTGTGGGCAACGGTTCCTGGCTCGAGATCCAAGCCGCGTCATTTCCATCGAGACAAGATTCTAATAATTTATCTTCGACCATCTGGCCAGTCCAAGACACGCCACCCCATCGCTGATGAAGTTCATTCTCCTCAAATACACATCCGGATGGAAAGACCGTCCATTCGTCCGAAAAATCTATACTCGAAACATCTTTTTCAAAGACCGTAATCGATTCTTCTGCTTCCAATGTCTCTGTCAATATATCATTCAAACACTTGATGGTAAAGGGCTCACCTTTATAATCGATAGAATCTGCCTTTTCAGACGATTCGCCAAAAACAGAATCTGAACGGATACCATTCACACGATATTCAACCTCACACTTCTGACCAATGCTCTCAAGGCTCGACTTTAATTTATTTGCTTCGTTTTCACCCGCAAAAAGTTCTATAGGCATGTCATTGCATACCAAAAGATATGGTAAAAAGTGTCCAGACTCTGCCTCGGCATTTATATACCACGATGGTGCAGCAGACTGCACATTTCCTATGCAAAACGTCTGTAGGTCGATCGTGTCTAATCTGGACGTCCCCAATGTCAATGTCGAACACGTATCTTTGTCTACCGGCGGCCTTGAAGAAATAAAGGCCTGGCGATATTCCACAACTGGCACTGATTCGGAATACACATTTATGATACCATTTATGCTAATATCGCCGGGTATTTCTGCATCTGGCAGCGCGGGCGAAACCGAATTTTTGCGCATATAACAACTGAAAAATGTTTCAAGAGATGTCATCTTGTTACTTTCGACGCGAATATTGCCCACTGCCTCTGCACAAAAGGTTTGCCAGTCTTTATCAGCGTCCACCGGTTCGGGACATGCCTCGGGAAGATCCAAACACAAAGATTCGACATTGTTTTCGAACATTGCGTCTGAACAACGCTTGGCGCGACAATACGTTTTGGTTTGACATGTATTGGCGGCTGTTTTGCGACAACGACCGTCGCAGGTATCTTCCTGTAGGCGGGTGGCATCCTTGCAAAAATTATCAGTCGCTTGTATATAATTCGACGTCTGATCGTAAATACAACCAGGCTGTGCGTTGCAAATAGTTTCGTATTTGTATTCGTAACAAATGGGTACGCGTTCCTTGAAAAATTCTTCTTCGTTTGCGTACGCTTCATCTCCACATACGCCGGTCGTGCCACGGGGAGGGGCCAATGCCTCTTCCACGGCATCACACCATGTATCGTCCCCATCATACGAATCCATGAAAAAATTCTCAATTGTATCACGACAACCATGATCTTCGTTATACACACAGTCTGCAGTATTCAATGCGTTCGGATACCACCCATTCAACATATTGACGCAAAAGTCGTCCCACTCGACACTATAAATCGAATCAATGCAACTGTCAGACGCACCACATGCTACATAACCCAGTGAATTTGCGGAATTGCTGAAAAAACTTTTACCGGTATCGGCGGGGACCAAAGAATCCCATGGCGTTGATTTTTGGGCACAGAAAGAACCAGTTATATCGCGACAATCCCCATCAGAACTGCATTTTACAGGATCGCCAGCCCTATAAAACGCGGTATCTACCATCATGTCCTCCTCGGCCACTGCAATGCCAGTGTCACATTCACCACGTCCCGTACAAATTTCCTTGTTATAGCGCGGACAATGGAATTCGCAAAATCGACCATAATGTTCCGGAGACGGCGGAGGCTCTACCTGGAAACCACGCTTCAAAAGGCGTTGGCGAGTTTCCGCGGTATAAGTATCATAAGGAATACACTCACATCGATACTTGTTTGTATATGGGTTAAACCACATATCCAAATCATTGCGAACGCAACGGCCGTGGCCAGAACACACCGGCTCGTTCGCATTGCCACATTCAATTTCACAATATTCGCCCGTAGAGCCAGAGGAACACATACAGGTCCCATCGGCCGCACATCTATTAGACGAGCGTTCGGTACTCGAACAAACACGACAGTCCGGATCAGGACGATAAAATTTTTGACCATTTTCATCGTAATGATGGCCACAAATATTCTGAGCATTCTTGTCGCCTTGCAGCTCATAATCAAACCCATCGTCACTCGTGGAGAATATAATCGTCTTGTCGTCTTGCAGTTGACCCGTCGCCGCACAATAATAGGAACAGCGGTTTGGTGCAGACAAGTCAGAAGGATACCAATTCGGCTTGCATGTAGAACAATAACGGTCAGGATCCAATGTGTCCAAATACTGACCCGCTGTATTATTCCACTTGTTACAAATGCACAAGTCGTTCGTACCATCATAGTCGGGGTTACAAACACCATTGTACGAACACGTCTGTTCGTTGCATTCCACAGAACACGGAGGGATGCTCATACTCGGAAGATTGATATCCGGATAGTAGGACGGCATACATGTTCCACAATACGTATCCGGATCAGTGCCCATACAGGCACAAGTTATATGTTCGATATTATTTTCATTCGTCAATGAACACGTACCATGGCCATTACAACCAATGTTGAGCCCATCCGTAGCATCAGAAGACTCATAGACCCTAGAAGAATTACAAAAGAGGTGACAAGTCTGACCAAACCAATTTTCTTGACAACGTTCGCAAGCCGCTCCTGTAAAATGGATATCTTCCGGCCAAATTTCATCGTAACATTCACAGCCTCCATCTTCGGCACATGTACCATGACCAGAACATGTAAATAACTCCGAACAAGAACAATCGGCTGACTCCCATGGACTCTGACAATCACATACAGCTTGTTCGCCTTCTTTCAAACATTTGCCGTGGCCAGAACACGCTGTTGGGAAACTGCGCGCACCAGGACATGGCAACGAACAATCTGTACCAATGAAATGAGCTTCACAATTACAGACCAAATTTTCAGCCGTATCCATCTCACAGGTACCATGACCAGAACACGGCAAATTTCCACCCGGACAAGTCTGATCACAATTACGCCCAAAATAATTAGGCTTACACACACACTGCATCTTACCACCAATAGAACGACATGTACCCCCCTCCTCCGGACAACTTAATCCAATATCTTTACAACTCAAAGAACATTGCTCGCCACCCAAAGACGTAAAATAACCGTCATCGCATTCACATTCACCTCTTTCATTACACGAACCATGGCCATTGCACGCATTGCAAGTACCACCCCCGGAAGAAACTTCTTGACATCGAGAATTAGAACTACTCACATACGGCAAACACACCGTATTGCATTTAGGCCCGAAATGATCATCAATGCATTTACCACGACACGTTTCTTCTGTTTTTTCAGAAGCATAACAATCGTCACATAAAGTACCCACCCATTTTTGATGAGAAGGGCAACGGCAACCCCAACGAGAACTAGAATTTCGATTCTGAATGATACTACAAATACCCAAATGATCACACTGGCATTCGTCACAGTAAGTACCGCCAAAAACGCCGCCCGTATTCTCACACGTACAGCGGCCATCCAGCCAAACCGTATCATGCTGACACGGGATCAATATATTATTCACATACGACACAAAAAAATCTGTAGACATTGCTAAAAGCGCCACGAAAGATGCGGACACCAACAGACAGTATCCATAGGTTGCAATCGAACTCATTATAATTTTCAATCGAACTCATTTATAGTATTATTTTCTAAGCCCCATTTTCTCTACATATGTGAAATAATTGCATTTTATATTTCATATATATATGGACACACAGACAGACAAACACAATGCAACATTTACCACTAGAATTATACAGAGAAATAAACCAGTACCTAACATTACAAGAACACCAACGCGCGAGGACTGCCTATACATTTTTCACCGACATCAAACTGGCTCGGAAATTAAGATTCGATTACTGTAAAAAGAACGTTACACCAAGGACTATCACCAACGGAAAGTGCATATGTACACAATGCACACATCAAAAGGCCATGTGCATTGAACTAGAACCACTAAGATCCAAAATACTATGCAACTATTGCTCACAACACGCTAGATTATTTTTAGACATAAATATAAATGATTTGTTATGATATTTGTTTATTATTTAATAAATGTATGTACATTGCAGCCATTTGGGCGGCGCGCGCTTCACGAGACAACTCTTTATGATGCCAATATTCAAATCCCTTTGCTTTTTTATGTTCAATTATGTCCACGCCTTTGTCCAAGGGTCTTTTCTTATGATTTATTATTGTATCGTCCCGTCTTCGTTTTGCCATTATGAAGGTCAAAACTGTTTAAATATATTGTTTTACCAATTTTTTGGTCATTGATCGTCGTGACCAATTTTTTGGTCATTGTTTACCAATTTTTTGGTCATTGATCACCAATTTTTTGGTCATTGTTTACCAATTTTTTGGTCATTGATTTGTCGTGACCAAAAAATTGGTCATTGATCTTCAGAGTCCTGAACATTGATTTACTAAAATTTTGGTCATTGATCGTCGTGACCAAAATTTTGGCGAATTGAGTTACCAATTTTTTGGCCATTGTTCGCCAAAATTTTGGCGAATTGAGTTACCAATTTTTTGGCCATTGATCGTCGTGACCAAAATTTTGGCGAATTGAGTTACCAATTTTTTGGCCATTGATCGCCAAAATTTTGGCGAATTGTTTTACCAATTTTTTGGCCATTGATCGTCGTGACCAAAATTTTGGCGAATTGTTTTACCATTTTTTTGGCCATTGATCGTCGTGACCAAAATTTTGGCGAATTGTTTTACCATTTTTTTGGCCATTGATCGTCGTGACCAAAATTTTGGTCATTGTTTACTAAAATTTTGGCCAATTGTTTTACCAATGTTGCCGGCCATTCGCTAAAATTTTGGTAACAATGATTTAATTGTGGAAGAAATGTTGATTTAGAAATCGATCATCACAGACGTCCGAATCGACAAACGGCTCTCTACATGTCGGACATTTCAACGTAACGTGTAAAGCATATTCTTGTTGCATTTCATGATGATATTCCGGAGTTTTTCTGATTAATTCTGCTATGCACCCTGTATGAAAACGATGTTGACATGTTTTAAGATAGCAGATCCTATCTGCACGATGTTCGTCGTTGCATATGACGCATTCTACTTTGGGCCCTGAGAACGACGCCAGTCTTTTGATGACTAATTTTGTTATGGTCCTGGGAGCCTCTAAAAGGACGTCAATGAAATCTTTTTCACACCATTTTAACCGGTCACTATAATCTTCCGTACATTCCGTTAACAAGGAAATGGCATCTTTAACTCCAGATTCTTGAAGGATACATGTTTCTACACATGGCTTCAACAGAGATGTAGTCTCTTTCAATAGTCTTCTTTTCCATTGTACTGACCAACGCATTATTTTATGAATGGCTGCCACGGCAAGTGCGCATCTTTCGTGGACGACCGAAAGTATGTGAACGTGTTGATTGTGAATGACAGCGGCAAACATGTTGTCAAAGAATATATGATCAATTCTCGCATTTGATATTTTTTGAATGGCAACGATATCTGTGTTTTTCCCATCTATGTTCCATATCATGATATCTCCGTTTTCCGTGCCCGTGATGACATATGGTTGGTCGTCCATGGCCTGAACGGCTGTAATCTCCGCCTTTGTCGTTGTGGACCAAAATTGAATATCTCCACTGAATTCGTCCACCATGAATACGATCCCTTCTGTTGTTCCACCACAAATGCCATTTATTGTGCTCGTCACGCACAATATATCTCCATTTAAATCTTCTAGTTCATATTCTTTCTGTTCCTTTTTAAGAGAAATGACTTTATGTTCAGTGACTAAAGTTGGTCCCTCTGTCGTGAGAATGGGTCCTGACGTTGGAATGTTTTTGTGCTCTAGAACAGTTTCATCAAAAATATTCCACAAAGTTATATATGCATGTTCATTGCCTTTTTCTACTGTCCATATAGTTTGTTCACAGTTCCTCATGCATGATATGTATTGTGTGTGAGATACGGCACCAAAGAGAAAACATCCAGTGTGTAAACACCATACATTCATTTCTTCTTCACAAATAGTCATGAGTCGCGTTTCATTGACTGTCATCGAAAGAATGGGCAGTGTGTGTTTGACAAAATGGCGAATGGGTACAAAATTGGCGGCGGATTCGTATTCTAAAATTTCACCGGTGACTAGTCCAACATAGAAGCAATCCATTTGTGAGACAATGGCACTGATTGTGTGTGGTGCTCTGTGCCGATGTTCTTTGTTGATTGTTTTGTAATGGATTGCTTCTATAAGTTCTTTTGCGTACATGACGGATACTTTTGATCGATGACCTTTGGTCTTGACTACTTCGCTGCATATTTTTAGCTTCATGGGGATTATATGGTACATTTGGTCTTCGTAATAAGACCAAATGGGCGTCACTGTGGACAAAGAAACTTCTTCTTCTTCTTCTATAACCATTCCCGTTGAAGTATGTATTTTACTACCTTCTTGTGCCTTGGTCGCTTTTATGATACACATTGGTTCGCCAAATACGCGTATCGACATATTTTCACATTCGAATGCGTCTATTTCCGACGTCGGCCATTTGAATAGTTTAATACGAGTGTCTGCTTGCCATAAATCTTGGGAAAGTATGGTTAGGGCACATTCCAGCATTGTATTAGGCCCATCAGAATGGTAATATTTCCAGATAAGTATAGGTTCTTCGTTGGAGAGTTGTAGTGAGAGGGGTGAACCCAATGGAATCCAATGTATTTGCTGGGTTGGGTGGAATTCTATTTTAATGATGTGTCCATTTACAGATCTCTGTTGTATAAACGCGCCCATATGACTGGGGTTGGGTCTCTCCATTGGAACCCAGCGGCCCGATTCTTCTAATGGTGTGGTCATGCGCGCCGCATCGAGTGAGGAGTAAATGTAGGAAACGATCATTTTGAATATATGTTTCATGTGATGATTTGGAGGCATCGGGGATTGTTCGTGCTTTCGTCGCAACATCCGAATGAAGATGGCCACGTAATTATGTTTTAGACCATATTGTACCGATTTTTTGGTGAGTAGTGTCGCCGCCGCCGACGTAACTGGTTGTTTTGAGATATGGCTCATCATAGATCTAGAGCCCTGTTGTAATATATGCGTGAGGACGCTCTTGAGTGCTAATTTTTCATGATATTTCCAACACCATTTTTGTATGGCCAGAGATTCTATATTGACATGTTTGTAAATTCGATTTAGGATGACGGCGGCAGACGGATTATAAACATCTTGCTCTACGATTTTCAACATAGCAGATATGTTTTTTTGATACCATTGTTTCATGATATGTGGTGTCAAAAACAACCAGTTATAAGAGACATCGATGTCGTTTTCAATGACAGCATTCCAAATCGATTCGCGAAGTTTTTCGTGGCGAAACCATTGTTTTGGAAAATCTAGATATAGTGAGCGCGGCAACCAAAGATCCGCAGTGATAGCCAATACATCCATATATATCTTTGGCCATTTGTTACGGAACGGAAATTCGGGTTCTTCTACCCATTGAAGCAATTCATCCGGCCAATCTGCGGATTGACACTCATATTCAACAATACCCTTGGCCGACAACGTGAAAAAACGTTCGCCCTCATCCGCGGCCAATAGATTACGATGTGATTGTTTCAGACACATTTTAGGCACACAACCCACAAAAAGAGCCAAATATTTCCCATCGGAAAGTAGCAAGCCAGATTCCAGAGAAATCATACGATTTGCGCGCACTGCCACTGACCGGGACAGTGTACCTGTTTGAATATTATATTCTTTCAATGAATGTTCGGTCAATGCAAAGACCGAATTTTTAGAAAGAATCAGTTCGTGAATGTATTCATGTCCAGTGGAAATAGTATGGTGGCAGATAAAGTTGGATACGTACCAGATACACAAATAGCCCATAGAATCCCCCGAAACAACGGTAGAAACAGAAGAGACGACGGCCGTTATTTTTGAATGATGACCCCTTAGTGATTTATGTTCAGTTTTTTCGGGGTCAAAGACATGGAAAGAAATCTGCGTCCAATATACAAACAAATCTGTTCTGGGAATGGGACACCAGCCAATGGGCCGCCGTCCTAAATCATACGTTTGTGCTTCGGATTCCCCGGCGGAAAATACGTATGCTGTACCAATGGCATCCAGAGCGTACAACTTTGAATTTTCGAGGACAAGATGGTATAATCGATGAAGAGCATTGTGTTTGAACATGATGGTGCCATCTGTAGCATAACCACATATTTCGCCGGATTCTTGTCTGACAATAATGCCCGGTGAAATAAATTCGTCATTCGGTTGAATATCACGACTATCCAAGAAAAAATCAGCCACGGAACAGGTTTTTATTGCAGACAGATCTTTCGAATTTGTTTCTAATTCCAATACATCGTCCCTTCGAACGAATGACGTTTCAAAAGCTTCCATCATACCGTATATAAACCGCCCTCTTGTAGTGTAAAATGGCAAGGCCAGGAAACCGTATACCGGCAGTTACATTGTATGCTGACAAGAAAGAAGTCGAAACCGCCTTTGGAATTGCCACCAAAAGTTGGATCTGCATCACGTGTAAAAGAGAATTCAGTCTATTGGAATCTATGGGTGCACAGGAGTGCCATCAACATCCAGGCTATTTACAAGAAGATGGAGTATGGAGCTGTTGCGGCAAAAAAATATACACAGCACGCTGGACAGAGGCAAAACCAATTACGAGAATGTTTGACAACAAACAATGTCCATACGTATGTCCAACCGTCAAAGGCTGTCAAAAATGTGACCATAAGACGTCAAATCAACCATACACACATAAAGACGCACAATCCATTGCAGAATTGTCGGCATTATTACCATTTCTTAATAAAGAACGTCCTTTCATTCTCAGGCCAGGGTTTGATCAAGGTGTTCTAAGAAGATGCGAAACAAGAAAAATAGTAGTGCCGCCACATGCCGTCACTGTAGAATATCAGAACAACGACGGAAACATTAGTACTTACAATGTAGTAGAGGATGGACCTGTTCCAGAAGGCATAGAAATAAAAGCCTTGCAAGACAATGGCCGAGAAATAGAAAAATGGCATTAATCTTTTTTACTATATATAAAACTATCATTGGCTACAGCATGGATCCAGTCCAAGAAATATCAAAGCTAAGGCCGTTGTTTTCAGACGAAATCAAACAAATAAAAAATGGAGCATACGTTATACTCCGAGACAATGGTGCATTATTCAACGCATTTCGTGTTCAAGGCGTCCCAAGGACATGGAGCGAACACGCGTCGGACCTACCAGTCTATGACGTACCGGGATATGTTGGAAATGTTCTGATAGGAATAAGAACGCATACATGGCTACAGTGGGAGCATTCGGCCTGTTGTTCTTTTACACATGCATGTGATTGGGTCCGTTTCATTTGTTCGGGGAAAAATCAAGGGCCTTTTGGACAGACGAATTACACCGATACAAAGCCAATGATTATACAAAAAAATAAAATAATTTTTTAATGAACATTATATTTTATACCTACACAACGCACATGTCGGATTAATAAGATGCCACCTCTCTGCACATTGTTGGTGAAAATAATGGTTACATCCTAGTTTGACCGCATTAGTCTTTGTCATTTGAACCCAGCATATACTACACTGTTCCATAGTCCTCTCCTCGGCCACCGCAATCGTTTTCTCCTCCTCAACCACCGCAAAATTTGAAGACGAACGAGACAAGACATCCATTAACGAAACACCGAACATGATAACAGACAATACAAGTACGACATGGGCTATTTTTAGGATAAATGTGAAGCAGAATCCCAGTACAGCGTTTGTGAACACCAAACCAGGCGTCGATGAAGTCAACATAGCCGCCCCGAGAGGTACCATGTTTTTGGTCTTTATAAAGTGTAACTCTGAATGAACAGGTTCGCCACTAAAAATTTGGTAAACTTGACTAAAAATTTGGTAAAAATTTGGTAAAAATTTGGTAAAATATTGGTAAAAATTTGGTAAAATATTCTGTATTTAACTGCATCTCATTCTGGTGACATGTCAACGAAATGGCAATTCCTTTATTCCGGCAACTGGATCGACTGTTCGCCCGAAAACACTGTGCTTTTGGACGCGCGGTACAAAACGCCATCACTGGAGACGGTATTCATGGTCAATGACTACGGTGAGCTTTGGGGCACGCCCGAACAATTGACCATGAAGTTTCGTATACATGGTGATGATGATGAAACCCGAACTATGATCCGTCGTGCTCCGGTGGGCGCTTCTGCCAAAATTTTCGAAGTGAAGGACGGGCCCGTTCGTCGTATAATTCCCCCAGAAGCTAGTAATGTTCTTTTTAAGAACAATGAGCCGTCTCAAGAGGAGTGTTCCGTCTCTTTGGGCACTGAAAAGTACATGGCCAAAGACGGCCGTTTGTTTATGAAAAAGGATCGCAAATGGGTCCCCAAAAATGCTGGGGAAACTCCTTTAAATGTTTTAGAGTATGAGGATGCGTTTCGTACGCGTTATCAATGGGAGTTTAAAGGTTCTTTTCGCTGGGAACGCATGCAGATGGCAGTTTCCAAGGTTGCTGCCGATCTAAAGGGCCGTCAAGGTTCTAAATTGCGTCGTTTGATGCGTGAATTTGATCCTACAGAAGATGCGACCGAGTATGGTCCTTATCAGTTTCCTGATTATTTGTGTTCTGTGGGAGAAGATGCATTGGCGATTGCAGTTCAAGAAAAGTATCACGCCGAGTCGAATGATGAATGGATTGCTTTTGGTCCGATGACGAATTGTCGCATTGAGAAAGCGCGTTCGGATGGTCGCCCTATGGCTATGATTCAAGTTCGTGGCCATCCGTACATGATTGTGTTTGATTCTGGTTCTGGTGCATCCGGTAGCGGCCCTGTGGTCGTCCGACCGATGAGATACCAGAAAATATTGGAATCTATTGAGGAACAATTCGAAGCGTCAGCTTCTGGCACTCGTGGCGATCGTTTGTCTACTCTTTTCGATTTATTGATTGATAATGAGATTAACCCGCGTCAATTTTTGGCGCAAGTGATCACCCAGTCCGAAAACATTGCCACCATACTTCCTGAACCCATTCGCGAACAAGTGACGGCTATTATGAACGAGATGGACGAAGATCGCGGCTCTGGCGATATGGCGACCCGTATTCAGCAGTTTATGCCGGCATTGTTGGAGAAATTTAAGGAATGTGACATTCGACTTTCTACAACGGAGCGTTTGGAGCCAAAGCAATTGTGTCAGCCAGTGGCCGATACATTGAAGACAGGTCTCGCGGTTCCCAGTTCTTTCAACTGTGATTGGCCCGAGATGGTGCAGTTTATTCACGAAAACCAGTGTTGGAAGTTTAATGGCGCGAAGAGTGTTTGTGATATCTGTTCCGAACGTTCTGTTGGCCTGACACATTGTGGTAATTCGCGCGCTTGTCTCAAGTGTTGGTCTTCAACTCTGGTCAAAACGAAATTCACTTGTCCATTTTGTCGCGCAGATATTGGCGCGGGAGACCTCAAACTCGCAAAACGCGCCACTACAAACCGCAAACGCAAGCGTAAGGAAGTTCCCGTTCCCGAAACGAACGAGATGGGTCTTGACGATATCCTAGAGGCTGTTCGAAAAGACGCTTTGTACAAAGACGTTTCAAAGGATACCAGTTATGCCCTTCGTAAATGGTATATTATTCTATTGCGTCGTGGCCTTGTGAACATACATCAGCGACCTACAAATGATCAAGCTTCAAAAAAGTTTGAGGATGCTCTTAAAATATTTAAACTGATATAAAATAATTATTTTTTTGGTAAACATAACGTGTGTGGAGCTATTCTATAAATCTCGCTGGCCTCCCTATAAGCCTTTAATATATTATTCTTGCAGGCGGTGAAAGCAGGTTTATTTATGGAGTATGAGTCTAAGGTATTGGCTTCCGGTAAAATTCCAGCTAGGTATTTGTCTTTTGGGATGACTTGAACGCCTCCCAGGCATAGTCCTCCTTTCATGATATACATAATGGAGACGATGAATGTTTTGATGGGGAATAGGGCGGGTGTTTGTATTCCAAGAGGGAATTTCCTGGTAATGAGTGCCCAATAGTCGCAGGTTCTTTTCGCATACAAAGAAACTACGTCGTCGATCGTCCTGTCTTTGGGTATCAGATTCCGAAAAATATGTCTCCTGTTCATTTGGTTAATATATAATTGCACTATATTTGTGAATATGATGGCTTGACCTGATTTTTCGCATGTCTTGATGTACTTTTGTACGACTTTTTCTGCCTCGTTTTTCATCTCTACGTACTTTCGTTGCTCCATGAACAGCCTGTCGTTGCTAAACATGATGGATTGTACTTGTGCCCTGCTTATAAACACGTGTTGTTGTTGTCTTATAGTGTCGCTAGACATGGTATTGATTTTAAAATTTGTATTTCGAACTAATTTCATGGGATCTTTATTTTCTTGATGTGTGGCAGTAACTCTGTGGTCCATAAACCATGTATCTGATTTGATAGAATCGTATCGAATGCCGGATATTCTGCATACATATCCACCGTCCGAATGGTCGATATTGGTACATTGGCATTGTTCATCACACCAATGCGATTGTCCGGTACCGCAACACATGTACATATTTCTGTATTGTTTTTTGAGGGTGCCTCGGTTCGCCCAAGTCGGATGGTCTTTGCATAGCGAACGTATGCACGTATGTGTTAGGTCTCCTTTTCGCCAATGGCCTCCGATAATTTGTTGTATGTTACATCGGTCCATGGAACATTGATGATTGGCACAATGAACGAATGAATTCTGCTCTCGCCACTGATCTGAAAATAATTTTTCTAAAGAAGCAGAGTCCATTTCAAGCAGGGTCGTACACTCTTATAATATTTATTCGTAGGTCATAGGATTTAAAACTAATTCTGTACATATGTGATTTTATATATTGGAGCTAGATATTCTGCACCGAAAATAGTACCAAAATGTGGGCGACGTTTTCTGAAAACGTGACTTGCATGTCGATGATACTGTCTTATTTATCCGCCAAAGACACGGCCAAATTTAGGATCCAATGCCGTGAAGCGGTCGCGGACACCGAAAGGAGTAAAGGGAATTGGCTAATATATGTACAGAGACAATTCCCTATAAAGAAATGTGGTCGATGTCCGGCGATTTGTTCTGTTCGTCAGGTCGAATATTGTCCGTTATGCGAAAGTTGGGTCTGCCTGCACCATCTCGAGCCCTGTTTCAAATGCCACCGCGTTTTTTGTTCCAATTGTCGCGGCTTCTGTTGCTAAATAGACAGGGATACGTGAAGGTGGAACCTTGGCAATGCACCGAATGGCAACGTTCATCCACCCGCCCCATGTTGGGACTCCTGAAAATGGATGCTTTGTAGACTCTGCAAACTCGGCATGGAACAAATTAAAGACAAAGCGAGCATTTCCCACAGCTTTTTGAGCACTTGCCTGCCAAAATATAGACAATATCATTTTACCAAATGCATATACGTCCATTTTGCGCGCCATTTCTGGCGCGGAACATTTCCAAGAAGCTGCGAATTTTTTGGAACATTTGAAATATTCAGTTCCACAAAAAGCGGGTGTTCCTAATGGATACGCAAAATCAAAATCGACTAGACAAAGGCGAGAACGATCCAAAACAATATTTTCTGGTTTAATATCTCGATGCGCTCTCCCGTGTTTATGCAAATGTTCAATTCCAGAAACAATACCATATAATTGTTTCAGGAGAAAAGACCAATCGAACGGATTCGATATAATATCGAAAAGATCTCTTTCGGCGAGATGCATGCAAACGATCGTCGTATTTGAGTCATGCGCAATGACTTTTGTGGGATGGCAAAGGTTAGGATGTGTCGGCATGTTCATCACTGCAGTATTATTTTGAAATATACCCAAAGCATCGCTTTCAATGGGTTCTTTGTGTATTTTCCATAAATGTTTGCATTTGTCTATGAAAAATGTCGATTTGATAGTTGTAAATTTTTCAACCGGCCTAGTTTCTACGGGTATTCCATTTGTACTAAATTTTGTTTTTGTATGGCAACATCCCATGTTCTTGCTCCAAAAAGTCAACCCGTATATACTATAAAGGACCAGGATCAAAACACAAAATGTTTGCCACACAAGGAACGACCAAGAAACAAAGAAAAATGCCCATAGAAACCTCTGTAAAAACACCGGAAATGAATCCTGTACGCGCATGGTTCGCAAAAACATTCGTCAAACTCCTAAAACCGCCCAATTTTTCAGGAAATAAGGATGTGCGCCGGGACGATCTCTAAAATTTCAAAGGCAACCAGGACATGACAGATTGCAATCCAATATTCTCCAAATCGTCGTGGCCGCCTATCGCCACAACCACGTCTGGCTCCACGCGGAAAATTTGAGGCGATGTAGTACCAGAAATACCACGTACAGGATGCAAACGACGAATCTCCTGTACTTTTGACTTTAAACTGGAAGAAGAAGCGACCACCACCGGAGTGTGCGGGATGTTTGCCGAAGACAGTTCAGCACAAGTATCTAAAAAATACTGACACCATTCATAACCAATAACTATCAAATTCATTTATAATACACTTGTACTATTTATACTCTTTACTTTTTTGAAATGAGGATCACAGGAATATACATAGTTAATGTAGAAGAAAAAACGTGTCGTTATAAAGATCAGTTAAACTTTGTCAATACATTCAGTAGAGGTTCTGTTCGTGAATTAATGCACGAGTTTGCCATTCATGCCGCCGAATCACTGGACGAACCAGAACGTAAAATATTCCAACACACACAATTCACTTTTTCGTGCCAGCGGATCGGTTCATATGCCATTGTTTTCGTCACAGACCAAGAATATCCATCCAGAGTCGCGTTCGAAATACTCCGGAATCTATTCGAAAATCCTTCGGATAGGAACATGATCCATATTCTAGAAACCCGGCAAGACGGAACAGATGCCATTTCTAGAGTCAAATCCGCCATTGATGAAACCATGGTCATTGCACATGAGAATATCGATAAGGTCCTTGCCAGAGGACATGACATTGATGAACTCGTTGAAAGATCCGCAACATTGTCCGCAAGTTCCAAAATGTTCTACAAAACTGCAAAAAAACACAACAGATGCTGTCAAATATCCTAATGAAGAAGACCGTGCTGTTTCAACGTGTTATAATAGCCCCATTGCCCCCGAACAGATTCGTCCAATTGATGTTTCAAATAAGATAGTTCTTGTAATTTCTCACGATGATGCGTCCGTAATTCGTAAAAGGCTGCCTCGCATTGGCGAAATTTGCGGTCTAAAATGCCCATTTCTTCATGGATCGCGCGCAATGATATTTGAGATTCTTCGTTGTCCTCCACGATATGACGCTGAACAACCTCGAGATCGCTCAATTTGTGAGTCAGAGCCGCATTCTCTTTCTTTAAGCGTTGGTTGTCCGCTACCAGAGAACCAGAATGTTCTTGCAAAGATACTTGCAGACTCTTCAAAGTAATATCAGGCTCTTGAACTAAACCCGTACATACTTGGAATACCTCGGCCAAATAATGCCGAATAGCCGCGGATGGTTCTGGTATCATAAACTCCTTTGTTTTGTCAAGCCATTGGGCCACAACCTCTGATTTCAGCTCAGAGTTGGCACTCATCGGCAGGCAGGCGGCCGGACAAAAGCGGGAACCCACCAATGTCTCTATACCGCGGGCTGACGCCGCTGTGCTGAACACACACCGATCGGAATGGATACCCAGTTCTTTGCGGACGGCATGAACTTGATCATAACACCAATCCATATAAAATGCCGGCGAATCGCGGAGACGAGTCTCGGACATGCTCAATAAAGGGACCCCGTGCTTTGTGCCTCCAACAGAACCAGTATAATGTCCACAGAGCGTTTCGAAGAGGCTAACGTACTCTTTTTTTGAAGGCTTTTGCTTATCAGAAAAACCAGCCAATATATCCACAAATTTTTGACAGTCTGCACTGCGCACTGTACATTTGTACATAAACTCGTTGTAATATTTCGTCCTGAATGTATCCATTGCGCGCTGATAATCGTTCACCTTGCTGTTTTTAGGCATATTGCGGCAGATTTCGACAAAACGAAACACTAAATTTTCGAAAGTAGGCTCTGACAATTTTTTTCGTGCCAATTGGATCGCATGCCATCCGCTAACAAACTCTTCGATATGTTGCATCTTACCGAAAAAAGAATCTGATAAATAAAAAACACATATTCTTTATACTCTTATTTTTGTTTCTTCTACTTCTTTCATTTCGTAACCCAAAATTTTAATCTGATTTGGCGGCACAATCATCACCATTTGTTTCTTTATTCGCACTTGTAAAGCCAAATATAACCCCAATACACACGAAACTGTTATAATCACTATGGAAACAGTCGATTCTTGATAAATGACAGAGAGAATGAGGCCAGACATCAGTAGAACATAAGATACAACCGTCATTAAATAATTTCTCTTTGAAATTTCAACGGTCATTTTTATTTTTGGCGAACGACATTTATACTGACCAAAAAATTGGTCAATAATCACCAAAAAATTGGTCAGAGATTACCAAAAAATTGGTCAATGATTGTTGTGACCAAAAAATTGGTCGTTGGTTAATGAACGACCAAAAAATTGGTCGTTGGTTGATTTGCTAAAATTTTGGTCAATGAACGACCAAAAAATTGGTTAATGAACGACCAAAAAATTGGTCAATGATTGTTGTGACCAAAAAATTGGTCGTTGGTTGATCTTTGAAGTCCTGAACTTTCATTTGTCGTGACCAATTTTTTGGTCAATGATCACCAAAAAATTGGTCGTTGGTTGATCTTTGAAGTCCCGAACTTTCATTTGTCGTGACCAAAAAATTGGTTAATGATTACCAAAAAATTGGTCACGACAAATGATTACCAAAAAATTGGTCACGACAAATGATTACCAAAATTTTGGTCACGACAATGATTACCAAAAAATTGGTCACGACAAATGATTACCAAAAAATTGGTCATTCATTGTCGTGACCAAAAAATTGGTTAATGATTTGCTAAAATTTTGGTCGTTGGTTGATTACCAATTTTTTGGTCGTTGAGAGATTGGCAACTGGATTTCATGAAATGTTTATGTCGTGAGTATTTACGCCAAATCCAATTTTTAAAATGAACGTTCATAATACGCCGGCAAATATTTCAACGTCTGTTCAAAATATAGTTGCTGATCTTCACGCATCTGAGTTTGCGGACGCCAACGTCGATTTGCAGATAGATACGATGGGTGTCCTTAACTATACCGTTGGAATGAAGCTTCGAATGACCTTCGTTGACAGTTTTAACGATGATGATATCGCTGAATGGCGGGATATTGCTCGTAAACACGGCGCGAAAAATTTGACGACGAGGGTGAATACATCATCCGGTCATATTGATCTCAACATCGAGTATTTAAATGGTTCATCATCAAAAATATCAACCCGATGGCTTCTGAGAGCGGTTTCAATCCTAGTCGCCAGTTGGTCTTATCAACAGTTACATCTTCTGAATCCGGGAAGATATCAGTTCCCGAGCGCATAGTCCGCGTGAAGAAACCCGTAGCTCTTCAAGAATCTGAGACGGCGTTCATCGAAAAGACGTTGCATTATATTTCTGAGATTCGTGGTGCAGTGAAAACAGATTTGGTATTATCTACGAATACACGTTACCCCACGCGTTACATTGTGATGATTCGCGGGTTACCCATGTTTTCCCTGCAAGATTTTCAGAATATCCGCGACATGAACGAGAATATTCGGTCAATTATTGTTTGTATGGCTGACGAATCTATAAAAATCGACGTTTGGCGTCAAGGCAAGTCTGCAAAAGGCAAGCGTAAACGCGCAAAAGAGAAGCAAATCAATGCACAGTATGATTTATCTTCCACGGACAAGAGAGATCGTAAGTGTTTGACACAACTGTTGTTGCGTTTAAATCAGATGGACGACATTGAGTGTCAATTTGACATGCGTATTGATACGAGTACACCTGAGTTTTATATCCTGGACTTGCATATTATGGATGCTGTCCGTTTGGGTCCATTGGAATCTGTTCTTTACGAATGTCGTTCATTTTGTAATGGTTTTGAGTTTGATTTTCCGCATAGAAGATTACGGGCAAGATGTTTGAGATTGGCGGCGCCTTTAAAACGTAGGACATTAACACTAAAAAATAGATAAAGTTAATCCTAAATGTTTTTTTTGCTAAATCCGTATTAATATGACTGACATTCGAAAAATGTACGTACGACGTACATTTTATTCTAAATTTATGCGCGGCATGAAAAGACATAGAAGACCAAATGGTTGTTTTTTCTCGATACTAATGACAGTTGCGTGTTTTTTTTTAATATATGTATTTCTAAGAGACAAAGATAGGCCTCCAAAAGGAGGCCTGCGTACTATACCACCAAATATATGGTTTACATATAAAACAAATAAATTACAAGATATGCCACCATTGTTGAAAGCGAATGTGCACAAAACTATACGAATATACAAGGAAATGTTATATAAAAAATGGAAACAAGACGTCAACGTGAATATTTATGACGATACCCAATGCCGTCCCATTCTTGCGGAAGTGTTTCCAAAATTAGTGCCGTATTTTGACACTGAAAAGAAAGGAATGTATCGTGGGGATATGTGTAGGGTGGCTTTATTGTGGAAATATGGCGGGTACTACTTCGATCTAGACATTGAGGTAATCCGACCAGTTGATTTGTCGTTAGATGTGGAGTTTGCTTCTTCGTTTGAATATCCTCGCGACGGCCAGGTACATGGTATTTTCCAAGCTTTCTTGGCTTCGAGAAGCAATCATCCAATTTTAATGAAATCCTTCGAGAAAATGTTACTATGGTACGAAAGGCCCGACGAACGAGGTACTATTATGGGTACAGAAGCCATGTTTCATGCGTTTAATGAAGCTAAAAACCGTGGAAGAACAGTGATGCTCGAAGAAGTGAAAGGAAATTCGGAACTCGGTTTGAAAGATTGGTCTAAAAGACTAATGTCTTCCGAGGGATGTTTAATGATTGTGCGTTCGTCGGAAAGTCATTCATTGTCGTATTTTTATTCTAGAATCCTTGGTATCGAACCGAACTGTCCTTTGGTAAAGGAGCACGCCAAACAATTGTCCGCAGTATGTCAACAGAAACATATATTTAATCAAAAGTCGCGCCCAGACCTGCATATATGTTTTGATAGGATAAACGCACCGTGTATCATATACTCGTCTGTAACGGTAAAGAATGCGATGTTTGACGATTTTATGGAAAATATTGGTTGTGAAATTTATCCCGTCCATCTTGACAGTATTTTAAATGAAATGGTGAAAATGTATGATCATAAAAAAATAGACGTTCTAAGAATTGGCGGTCATGAAATGAATGCGTGGTCAAAGACGATGCCGTGGGACAATATAGAACAACTGTCTATTGTTGAATCTACGGACTCCATACCGGACGTACCATCTCGTTTTTTACCATTTTATAAAAATCGCAATGAACATAAACTGACGTTGGGTTTCATGCGCGCGTCAAATATTTGTGGCGTTAAAAGCGCTCCAAAAAACATAGACTATTTACACCAAATATTTGACACTCATATAGTCCTGGAAAAATGCGATAAATATTCTGTTGCAGTCATGATGGAACGTGTTTTGGTTCAGAACGACATATTGCCACCGTATTTAATAGATATGGAGTCTCGATCCTGCGAAATAAAAAAAGAAGAAGTGTATAGACAATTTAAGTATGTTTTTAGGAGGAGTCAATGTACAATCGGCAGTTCTTCTTTATTAGAACGTAAAAACGTGGTTATTATCCCATATGGACCGGCATCGATGTTGCAATTTGGAGGAATTTCAACAGAACGCCAATATAAATGGTCGTCTTCGTCCTATGTGTTACCCGGAATGACCCCATACGTCCAAGATACCGACGTCAGCAGCATTAAAAATAGCTATTTTCTGATTTCTTATGCATTTGAAGACAGTCTCTTGTACACAGCCTCCATGCTCGGTACCATTCCTGTCGTGATCGGGCCTAAAGACATTGTGTCTTCAGTGTATGGACATTTTAATGGTGGGATACCGCCATGGATTTTTGCCAAGTCCCTTCACAATGCAAGGCAACAAATGTCTGAATTGTTGGCAGACAAATATAGATTGGCAACTAAAATATCAGACAACTTTGTCTGGTGGAAAAATCAAGTATTGTTTTTACAAATAAAGACTGAAAATAGATAAAGTTATGAATATGTGTTTTTTATTTATCGCATGGTTAGTTAGTAGTATAGAGGATGGCCTCGTTTATGAAAGAAGAGGTACAGTTGCCTACAAATCTGTTGCGTTTGAAACCACCATTGCCTTTGGATGTTCGGGGCGCTGGTCAGTTGTGTCGTCCGTACGATTCTTGGGCATATGCCAAATGCGCTCCTGAACATATGCCTGTTCGGAAGACGTCAGGCGCTGCCGGGCATGATTTGTATTCCGTCTCTGCAGCGGTTGTTCCGACAGGCGGTTCGGTCGTGATTAACACTGGTCTTGCCGTCGCATTGCCCAAAGGTCATTTTGGTAAAATTGAAGGCAGATCGTCGTTGGGTATCAAGCATTCTGTGGTACCTTTTGGCGGCATCATTGACGAAGATTATCGCGGTGTGATCATGGTAAAGTTGTTTAATCATGGTCCTGAAGACTATCGCATTGACGCGAACGACAGAATTGCCCAATTGGTCGTGCAAAAATATTCGGCACCGACTTTTCAGTTGTCTACACAATTGAATACAACTGAACGTGCAACGTTCGGATTTGGTTCAACGGGGCGTTGAGACTATTTAGGGCCAAAAAAATATAGATTATATGTATCGTTCTAATTACAAATCATTGTTTCGTTGCCATACATTGACTGAATGTGTAAATTATTCTCTGGATTCTTCGGTTTCCAAAGCCGATTTATTTTTATTTTTGTTGGATACCTATGACATATTGTTGAGCCATGCCGATGGTTCGATGATCTTTGACGAGGATGACGATTTGCCCTACTTGAGATTGGCCGAAAAATTAGAGAAATATGCATTTGTACATTGGCATTCGTTATTCGACCGCATTCCTGGCCAATTAAAGGGTTGGTGTGAAGGTATGTTTTTATATGTGTGTTGTAGCAAATGTCGTTGGCTGGCTTCCAAACCGGGTTGTACTGTAGTCCCGTCCGAAACGCGAGAATGGATGAAGGAACATCGTTTGAGGACACATGCGTCGTATGATACGGCAAGTTGGACAGCGGGTGATTTGTTAAATGCGTTGGATGTTCTTGAAATGAAATGGTTTGAGTTTCAAAAGATAGATCACCATTTTATGATTTATTTGAATACACTGGAGTTTCGCGCGGCCTGGTTTGTAGCACATACAGCGCCATCGGCGATATACGACATTCAAAAACATCGTATCAAAGTATCCGAACAACAATTTCAGATTCATCCCGCACTTTTGCATGATTTTTATATTCGTTTTATGGGATTACGTCGTTCATTCGCCCAGTCTATCATGTTTGATGCTCAACCTCCTATTAAGAACATGCCCGAGTCTCGTTGGACCGAATTCATCGAGAAGGAAAATCGTCATTTGAGCATTCGTAAATTTAGAGACAGAATTGCCGATTTAACCTGGGAAAATATGGCGCGGTTGTCGGATACCCCCCGAGTGTCTTACGAGTGCAGAGGTTCCAGAGTCTCTGCCTATCAATCCGTGGCTTCAAATCGCCCATTGTCACTTTTGGATAAATTGAACAGTGTTTGTGCGTATTCTAAGCCGCCCGAAGTGCACGCCAATAAGTTTGTGATTGAGGGATTGCATTTACAGATGGTTCACGCCCATTTTATGTCTACGTATTCGGTGAATTTCAAGAATTTTTTCTTTTGTTCATCTGAAAAGTCTTGGAAACATCGTCAAACGTTGATGACGTCGGTCGTCCCGATTATTTTAGAAAGAAGGAGGCGTTTCGACGTCATGCATCGAGGCCTTGTACATTTAGTCCCTACAGGGACGTTTGCAGAAGCTTTCCAGCTCTGGTTATTGATTGTTCGGCGTGATTACCGGGGTATTTTGTACGGTAGTATGGATTTTGGGCGTTTGTGTCGGATGATGTTTGATCCTCCCGAGGCTGCCCAACAAAGACAAATTTCTGAAGGAGCAGTAGCCTATCAATGGGACGTATAAAAGGTAAAAACATATTGCAAAATGCCATGGCGTTATTCTGGGTCCATTGCTAGTATCTTAGAGAAGGAACGCAGGGAAGCTGAAAGCAAGAAGAAACGCCCGCTTGAAAAGGTAATATATTCATCTGAAGAGGAAGAGGAACCCGAAGAGGAACCGATTCAAACATTTCCAGACAATGAAAATTTTTCTGTGCAACGTCAGTCAAAGAATGATCTTTTGTGCGGTCTCAAATGCTTGCAGAATATGTACGGCCCACATATCACAAATCGCGAGGAGATGGATACGATCGCCCAACAGTTACAAACAGAAAGTGGTTACGAAATGTATAATAAAGAACTTGGTTTTTATGACATACAAGTGTTGCAGAGAACACTTCAGCAGAGAGGCAAATGGGTTCAAAGAGTGGATATACAAAAAATAACACCAGAATATTATTTGAAGGCTATCGAGATGAATCCTACGTTTTCTGGATACATTGTGACAATGGGAACAGAACTAAAACACTATGTTGCTATACGTTTTTCCGGAAGATATAAAAAAATAGATTCTCTTCCGGGTGTGTCTTCGTGTTATATAGAACAAGAAAACATGTTTCAAACACGTTCAAATGGCCATGTGTATTGTTCTGAGACTTGTTCTGAGCCTGTAGTATCGCTTCACGCCGTCGGAAATTCTCCATTTGTAGAATATAATCTGTTACATAGCGCCTGGCGGGATCAATTGCCAGAGGCGGATGTGATGCACCAAGCCATTTTAAACACTATGAATTATTCGTCTAACCGCAAAAAGGTTGCCAGAGGACCAATCTCGCGTTTTTTTGACCGATGGCAGAACATACGCATCGAACCGGACGAGACTGTCTATGAATTCTTAAAGGGAAGCGTTGACGAGCAACTGGTTCTGGAAAAGGACGTGCATGTTCACTTTGGAAGTGAACAGACGGTCATTCGATGTAAAACTCTTCCACAGCTCTTAGATGAACTAAACAGAATGCAATGGATCACGGCAGAAGGTTACACTTTAGAACAAGATTCGGTGACAGTATTCAATTCAGAAATACCGAAATATAATTCAATCGATTGGTCAAAGGCTATACACATTGGAAAGGCGCAGCACCCACAAATAGGTGGATTTTATACATTTAAATCGAGTGTGCAAGGTACGTGTACAGAGAAAGCGTCAGATACTTATTCTGTTAGAGATCCGGAAGGATGTATGCACGTTATTTATAAAAAAACAGTAGAAAATGTTATTAGCAAGTCTTAGCAAATCTCATTATTCTATGCTATAAATTTGTATTTTTCTTTTACATTCCAAAACAGATACTTTGAAATGCGTCGCCTTTTGAGTGTTGGTTGTCTACAAACTGGACATTTATGTTTGACGCGTTTGTCGAAATCGTTTAAACATCCCTCGTGTCCTACGCGCGTGGTACAGTGACAATGCAGCACTAAATAATCTTTTGAAATATCAAAAGGCATTCTACATTCGCGACATTCTGGCCTTATATCCATAGTTCTCTTTGGTATTTCTTTCTTTGTTTGATAACCGACATCTCCAAGTGCATTAATCATTGATTCCGAAAAACAAATATTGTCGGAGGTATCGTTAAACCATAGTAATCTAGATCTAGTTAGTTTCTTTTTCTCAGGAGTATCTTGCGAAATAGCATCCAACCATGCGTCGTAACATTGCCGGGCAGAAGGATCTAAAAGGATAGCCGCCGCTGATTTTATATACATTTCACCCTCGGAATAAACCTTCTGCACATTATTACCAGCTTCCAGAGCCCCCAGATCTTCTGTCAACCGCTCCAAGACAGTGCGGACCGTCCATTGCTGACAATAAGATTTACATTTTGACAAAATTTCGTGTGGACTCGCTGAAGGTTCAATAGAAAATAAATCGTAGATAGACATCCTTAATTTAAATTAGTGGTGTAAGGCAGATCCGTTCTTTTTTTTTTGGTTTTGTATGAACACCATCTTGTGATCATATATAGGATAAATGAAAAGGCAATGCCACAAAAAAAGCCGTTCGTCCAGTATAGTGGAAAATGTATTTTCGATGCGGCGGCAATTTGTTCGATTTTTTGAATAGTATTTTCTAACATTCTTTCTTGATTCGCAAAATGTTCTGATGCCATATCTTATTGAACGACACTATATATAGACCAAGACAAAAAATATTATGTATCGGTTTATACTAGCCGCTGTTTCAATCGCGCGATTGACGAATGCTTTTGATATGGGACACTATGCAAAACCATATCAAGCAGCTAGAAAAGAATATACAGAAGCACTGCGCGAAGTAAGATTGACAGAGGGCGCGTACAGAGCATCCAAGGGTGCGTATATCGCGGCAAGTGAAACGTATAACGACAATTTAGACGACGAACGCAAAGAAGAACATGACCATCATGACCATTCACATGACCATCATGATCACCATATCCCAAAGCCTAAACCCGTTGTATGTAAAGATGTCTGGCATCCTGTATGCTGCAAAGACGTGCAATATTCGAACGCTTGTTTTGCGCATAAAGCCGGCCTTAAAAAGGAGGAATGCCACAAAGGAGAGTGTGAACATCGCTTCTGTCCCGAGATCTGGCGCCCTGTATGCTGCAAAGGCGTGCAATATTCGAACGATTGCTATTCATCCCGGGCAGGATTAAGTAGTGATGAATGTTACTCTGGCGAATGCGAATGTAAAAACTATGGCTGTTCAGCACTCGATGAAAATAGAAAGCAGTGTAAACATACGGGGAGCACTTGTCACGGCGCAACCTTTCGCTGCGACAATTTCTTATTGGATTCGCCGCGCATGTGTTGCAAAGGAACGACCCCGAGTTGCCTGTCGTGTGCCGCCGGCCTCGATGTGGATACGTATTGTAAATGCAATCCACTCCAACACGGTTGTCCAATTAAACAGGCCCAGGAAGCTACTAAAAAACTAGGCGATAACTACGAATTCGACTTCAAATTTGAGTGCTTCTGTCCTCAGGCAGGCCAATGGCACAGAGTCAGAGTTATCGATGGTAAAGTTGATCAGGCAAGTGCTCCAAAGGTGGACGTGATCCGCGCTGAACTAGACGCGATCGCGTCGTCGTTGGTAGCTCCTGCGGATGGCGGCGCATCATTGGCCATTACAGTACCGACCAGCAAATCATTAGACATTGGCGAATGGACTCGTACAGATGATTCGGACGTGTTTTGGAGTGTCACGCTGGAAGAATTGGTTAAAAAATCCGCCCAGTGGTCGTTAGGTCATCGTGGTAAATTTTCATTTGAAACGAACAAGGAGGGTCAGTTAGAAGGATTAAAAACATGGATGGATATGGATCCTCGTATTGCGGACGAGGAGATTTCGATTGCAGTGAAAGACATTCTTCCTCTGTCTAACCCTAAAATGACGAAAGCGACTGGCAAAAAATTACGGTCAATCGACGATGCTATAAAGAGTGCCGAGGAGGAACACGCGCGTATGGAAATGGAACTTCGTTCTATGAGAAATAATTAAAGGTATATTTACTTAAACGTAGAACTTGTAAATCGACATAAGTAACACTTATTCTTAAACAATATAAAAGGACATATATTTTTGTAAAAAAAAATGGAACGCTACATCGAAATGGGATTTTCCGAGAGTCAGGCTGAACTAGCCGTTACTAGATTTAACGACGATCTTCATGCCGGCACACACTGGCTTATGACACGAGAATCGATGGGTTCAGTACCAAAACGTTTAAAAAGAATGGCTCCAAAAGATACTCGCTCTTATATTGGCTCTATGATTCGTTTATCGGGTCAAAAATATGTTATTGACGAATTTGACGAGGAACATGCACTTGTGCGTATCCGCGAAGAGAATGGTCAAAAGGCCCAGTGGGAGCATATAGGCGATGGTCGAATAGAGTGGATCTCTGTGCAACATCGCCGAGAAAATATAACTGTGCCTCGTACCTCATGGAAACGCGAAGTTGCGGTCATTGTTTTTCCCATTGACCATATGCCAGAGGATCAAAAACGTCAAATAACTTGCAGTAATGCACTCTCAAAGGTTATTCACCATGGCCGGCCGACGGCTCGAGTATCAGATTGGGAGATCTGGAAATCCATCGTCTCACTTACTCGCGAATTTGTTCACGAACCTTCGGGCACGAGACCGAGAGGACCATTTAGTAATGATATTCACGAGTTCCGTATGGAAATACTGTCGTATCTGCATGCGGTTTCGGATGTCTATAATATTTCGCCCGAATCGGTGAACGATTGGCTATTCAATATTACAGAAGAAGAAATATTGAATAAATATCCAGAGAAGATTCGTCCCAAACTTGCAAAGACGATCGCCATCTGGAAAAACCCACAACCATATATGCGCAAGGTTTTGGAGAAATGGCGCAAAGATTGTGTTCCCCTCGTATTGTTTCAATGCACAGCCGTCAGAACAAAAGAGGTGCGATTCTCTGTCATTTTCCATGATATGACATTTGTCAGACCAAATCGATATGAACCAGGAATGCATAAACAATTACAGCGACTGTTTTTTAACATTTTTCCAAATACATTGCCTAAAAACATTACACAAGGTCCTATGGATTCGTCTTTCTTAAAATTAACGCTACAACATTCCAAAAAAAAGGCGAATCCGGTCACGACAACAGGAGACAAATTCGTTTCACAACTATTGCCCTATCAGCAAAGATGTGTAGGATGGCTTAGAGACCGTGAGCAGCGAAACTCTACATCTTCTTGGGGGTGGTCTCGACATCAATTGAAGGATGGCTTTGTTTTTTATACTTCCGTATTTGGACATCTGTCCTTAACCGCGCCTAATTCTACCGTATATGGAGGTCTTTTAGCCCAAGATGTCGGTATGGGCAAGACTGTGGAAATGTTGGCTCATATTGCCTCATCGCCGACCAGTGGACCCACTTTGGTGGTATTGCCCACCACAATGTTGGCCGTGTGGATTTCCGAGGCGGCAAAGCATACGCCGAGTTTGTCTGTGATCAAGTTTCATGGCGCCCGCCGAACAAAAGACATGTCTGTACTCAAGGCGGCAGATATTGTATTGACGACGTACAAGATTGTCGTCAACGAAACGTCGCAACATGTACCGACGATCGGTTCGGTTCGATGGGGGCGAATCATTTTGGACGAATCGCATGAAATGAAGTCGGTACATACTGCCACAACAAGGGCAATCACGAGGTTATATGCTCCGTTTCGATGGTGTCTCTCCGCTACCCCTTGGCCAAAAGGCCTGCAGAATATTGTCAGTATGATGGCATTTTTAGGAGTCACGCCCTTTGACGAGGCCCCAAATGCCGGACAATATTCCGCTGCACAGCGCACATTTAGGACACAATGTAATTATAGTCCATCTCTATATCACGACGCGATCGTAGAAATGACATTCTGGCAAAAAAAGAGACATGTGCGCCTAGCTTTGCCGCCCGTTACAGAACAAACTATTGTTTGTCCAAATACATGGCCAGAAATATACGCACAATTGTTAGATGTGGTCGGTGCGCGTACATGTGCCGACGAAGCAGACGTCACTATCAATGCAAGGACACGACTCCTACATTATACACGATGGCTTCGGCAAGCGGCGACACATCCAACCTTAAACAGATTGTCTGATTTTGGGGCACCGTCTATGGACCAAAACGTACACACAGAATCCACCGCCATAGATTCATTCTTAAATAGACTAGGCACCACACGATACGACCAATCTCTAAGAGATATCATTGATTCTTGGCGAAATGGACAGGAAAAATGCGCTATATGTATGGGAGCCATGGACAGACCAACACTAACACATTGCCATCACATGTTTTGCTACGAATGTATTCAAACGGCGTATCAACATGACCGTGAAAGGAAATGCCCGCTATGTCGCGAACCAGGGGGCAATCATTCGTTAGAAGAGTTGACTCTAGAAGCCCCCCTGGAAGAAATTGTCGAAGAACTGACCTGTTACATCTCAGATATACAAGGGAATACTGTGGAAATGCCAAAGGAAATTCACGATAGGATTACCCAGAGTGCGGAGCAAATGGGTGGGAAAATTGAAACTCTTTTCAATATGATCCAAAAAAATGAAGAAAAATTTATCGTCTTTACACGATTTCACAGCACATGGCAATTAATATGTAAATACATGCAACAACGAAATATTCAATACGCGTGCATTGAAGGAAGAATGACACCCAAAAAAAGATTCGAAAATATCCAAAAATTTCAATCCGATGCCAATGTAAAAGTATTTGCCATGACAACAAAAACGGCATCCGTCGGGATCACACTCACAGCAGGTTCGCATGTTGTCTTTTTAGAACCATGCGAAAACGAAGCCATTAAAAAACAAGCTATCGGAAGAGCGTGGAGAATAGGTCAAACAAAACCCGTCACGGTGACCACCCTAAGAACAGAAGGGACTATCGATTGCGCGTCTGACCTGCAAGAACATATACATCCGACACAAAATCAAAATGAAACCCCAGAACATACAGGTATACGACTTTAAAATAAAAAGAATATAAATAACAGAACTGGCGTTATAAAATGTTACGGTGTACTTTTATATGTATTCAGAGTCGCCGTATGGTTTTGTGTAGAAGATATCATGTGGTTCGTGATCAATAAACACTACGGCATACGCAAATATACCAAACATGATATATTCTGGCATGCTGATAAAACATGGTTTCTAGGAACGATTCTCCTAAATTGGTTCGTATTTATTGGTGCTATCATATTGGGATTTGTGGAAAAAATCGCCACGAATAAAATCACAGTTTTTGTAGAAACGGGGGTCGCGACATTGTTTTTGGTCGTATCCTGTCTTATTAGTCTATCATTAACATATGATTCGGTCGAAGGTCTTCCTGATAAATCAGTATGCTTTGGTTCACATTCGACTGTTTTTAATTAAATGGACTCTCGATTTATTATAGCATTTAAACAAAATATGTTCAAAATAATATTATATAAACTTTGATGAATTGTACATGTACAACATGAGAAAACGATGTTTATCTCAAGAAGGTCTACATTTATTTCTAGATGGCTACCAACCATATAGACCATCCTCATTTTTTAGAAGACTAATCTATACATTATTCCATACCGACTACGACGACCATATATTTACTGTGGTTCATAAATGTAGAGAATCTACCAAAACCATACTCGCACGCGCCGCTGACGATGATATTGAACAACGGTTAAAAGCATCTGTTACTCACACGATTAAAATTATACTCTCCAAAGATAACAAAAAAACCACCGGCAAATATTGCAGACAAAATTACAGATTTTTTTTCAACGTCATGCGAGAATCTTACAAGAATAAAGACCACCAAACTGCACATATGATATGGCTGGCGCTTCGTTCTATACAGAAACCAGAGCCCACTACCAAACAAAAGCAATTGTTGCAAGAGATGGAACATTTTTACGGTTCGCCAGTTTACCAAAAACATATTGATTATTGGCGTGCCGTCAGGACCGACGGCGAACTACCATCGCTCATTGCATTTAATACTTACATACGCCGTCGAACTTTTGCGGGCAGAATCGAGGAAGTCAAAGAAGCCAAACAGATGATAGATATATTCCAGTTTCTAGAACATAACCCATATGACATCTTGCCCATTTACAATCAAAAACCACTCACAAAATATCAAATGAAACAATTAACGCATTATGGACAAAATAAATAAACTCTTAAAAGTCGCTTTCATTCGCCAAATTTTTGGTCTTTCATTCGCCAAATTTTTGGTCATTGATTCGCCAAATTTTTGGTCTTTCATTCGCCAAATTTTTGGTCATTGATTCGCCAAATTTTTGGTCTTTCATTCGCCAAATTTTTGGTTATTGATTCGCCAAATTTTTGGTTATTGATCTTTGGAGGCCTCCTTCATTTGCCAAAGGTCGCTTTCATTGGCCAAAATTTTAGTAGCCAAACAGATGATCGATATATTTCAGTTTCTAGAACATAACCCCGCTTACATATTGCCCATTTACAATCAAGAACCACTCACAAAATATCAACTGAAACAATTAACGCAGTATGAACAAAATAAATAAACTCTTAAAAGTATACTATTTAATCGACAAAAGAATAAACATACATGAACATACTTTTCATCACACTTTTTACACTTGCCGTTGCACAAACATGTCCTCATAATTGCAGGACATGGTTTAACGGATGTGACACTTGTTCGTGCGATCCGACCGGACGACCTTTGTGTACAGAACATACTTGCAATCCTAAAAATAAAACCATATGTGAAGAAGAATTTAAACCGGTCGGGAATACTTCCGAACTTCACATTCAAATCACTGGCAAACCACAGTTGAGAATAAATATACTCGAGAAAGACTACTCAGATCCCGGCGCCATCTGTTACGACCATAACCTAAACACGCACGACATATACGTCACTGGAGATGTCGTTGATTTAAGGCGAAACAATACGTATGCTATACAATACCTATGTGAGGCCAATGGATATATCACTTCTGCTGAAAGAACCGTAGATGTGGGGCCAGTGGCATGCACAAAGGACTGGAGACCAGTATGTTGTGAAAAAACGACCTACGGTAATGCGTGCGAGGCAGAAGCAGACGCATGTCTAACCACCATAAAAGGAGAATGTGAGGTAGAATATGAATGTTTCGACAAAAGGTTGCCCATAGATCATCAAGAAAAAACAAACACAACACATGCATTCTGGTCCAAAGAACAAACGGATTGGTGTTGCAAACATCATAATATAGCATGTCCTGCTCCTTGTCGCATGGTCCTGTGTTCTATAGGATATAAACTTGTAAATACAGATGACAGAGGATGTGGTGGTGTATGTGTAACCACCAAAGATGAATTACACGCATGTACAGAAGAATGGAGACCGGTCTGTTGTAAACAAAAAACATATGGAAATGAATGCAAAGCTTCTTCGCGCGGTTGTTCGCCTATTGAGAAGGGAGAATGTGTGGCTCTACCCGGCGAAGAGACCAATTATGGGCTTATTTTGGGTATTGTTGGTGGGGGCTTGTTGTTATTGGGTGTCGTTGCGTTTCTTATTTTTTGGTTTTGTCGTCGAAAACAAAAAACAAATGCGTTGGAATACAGTCCACTTTCGAGCGGACTATTTTCTAGTGAATCAAAGCTGGTATTTTAGAAACTAAAAAAATACACTATATAAAAATAAAACAATACTTTTAATTAGAATGTTCAAGTGGGGAAATTATGAAAAAGATATAACATTTGGTCAGAAACTATTTCCATGTGGAGCTGCGCCGACTTTTTGGTCTCTAAATTGGGCGGCGGCCCTGCTACACTTGGTCAATACCGTCGCCACACTCCTATTATGGTTCGCTTCCGACGGCAGAGATCAAGTCTTTCAACTTACAGAAAATTATGCTCCATGGGTACCGCCAACTAACGGAACATGTCCAGAAAATGCTTTCAAAGTCTCCGACGAATGGTGTGTATCCAAAGAAAACAAAGCCACGACGGACCTATCGCTATGGTGGCTCGTCATTGCTTTTCATTTTCTCTCTTTTGTATTTCAGACAGTTGCAATGGCCGAATGGGACTTTGATATTTGTGGCTTCAAGATCCAGCGCGGCTCTTACGTCACAGAAGTGCTTCAAGAAGGTACAAATTCGTTAAGAATGATCGAATACTCCATCTCCGCCACATTAATGCAAATTTCCATTGCATTGATCCTAGGCGTCTGGGACCGCCTGACCGTCATCGGCATTGCATTCCTGACTGTGGTGACTATGTTACAAGGACTGGTCGCCGAAAAGATCAAATACACAGACCTGGATATGGCATGGGTCTCCCATCTTTCTGGATGGGTATCTATGGGGGGCGTATGGTTGATCATAGGGAGACAATTCCTATTTACCATTGAAAATTCGGGAGAGAATTTGCCGCCAACGTTCGTGTACGCGATCGTGGGGGTTATTGGTATTCTGTATACGGGATTTGCGCTCGTTCAATTTGTTGAACTGTGTATCACTGGCAAAGACAAAACGACTGACAAGGCCAAGGCCAGGCATATTAAAATAGAAATGACGTATTGTGTGCTGTCACTCGTGTCGAAAACCTTCTTGGGTTGGATCATTTTCGCAAATGCCCTAGTAGGAATGGCTAAAAATAATTGATTTTATAGATTTTTTTAATTATATGTGTTTTTCTTATAGTTGTCCATCAATAGCAACAAAAAAATGTCTCGACCAGCTACGATCCCACATACCTTGAAAGAAAAATTTCATAACAAGCGCTGTTGTATTGATATTCGTGACGGAAAAGTCCATGCGATCAAGATCAATACGAATAACCGAAGCTGGCACAATGAAATTGACCTAAAAAAAGCTATCGTTGCTTGTAATCAAAAGACACGTCGTGAGAATCGACTTGTACGCACTCAAAAAGAACCTTTCCACATGCTTTCATTTGGATGTGGAGCCGATACAATGTATTGGGGTCGTTATGTTTGCAAACGTTCGCGCGATTCTTCCAAATTCGAGCTCAAATATGTCGATGATGGTGATTTGGACGAATGTCTTCCAGCCGGCACGCGTAATACTTCTCGTAGTTATTTGGAGCGCCAATGGGACGAAGCATTCACAGTGTCCGGTACTGTAAATGTATATGAGCCAGCAACGATGAAATTTCAGCCGTGTGATACTTTTCCTAAGGGTAAGGAATATTCTCCGGATGTTTGGCTTCCCGAGGCTGGTGAATTTATTGAGATTAAGGGTCCACCTCCAAGCCGAGACGAGTTTGAGAAATGTCGTTTGACACGCGAACTTGGATTTAAGATCAAAATGTTTCATGGTGCTCCCGACGGATTTGATTGTTATGACTGGCAATCCGATGGCAAACGCACTAAAACCTCTCATGCGTCATATTATCGCTACTTGCATCCCCCTAATACGCGCAAGAAGCGCAAACTTCATAACGTTACGTGTTGAGAGTTCTTATTTTTAGATGATTATAACCTATATAATGAGTTAGTATGTTTATTATATATGACTTTAAAATGTGTACATTGTGGCATCCGTCGCGATTATTATGCGACGGATGAGCACGCTTCCCGTCAAAATTGTATGTGTTCTGACAGTGGTTATCATCATTTTGAGTTCTATTCTTGGTGTTGGCCATTCCGGCGGAAAAGTTCAAAGAGGAATCAACTTTTGGCACATCGTCGTGGAAGACGACCAAACACTATATAAACAGTCTTTTTTTTATGCACTGGATATGAGTGCGATTAAAACACATGAAACCTTTAACATAGTATCTGGGGATGACATTACTTTTGAAAATGACGATGGCGAACATGTTTTCCAAGTGAAATCGTTATTGATCGAAAGGCAGAGACCGTCTATCTGTCAAATATTTGCCGAAAAAGAGAATGCTGGCAGTATGTCGCGGGCTACAACCGTGTATAATGCCAAGATCGAGAATATCGTCCCTGGTTCAACTTCCACTGAATTTTCAGTCAAAGCTAAAGTCAATGATAGTTTTCATGTATTGAAATTAAAAACGGTTCGTTCCGAATCTTCAGAGTGTATTATCAGTTAATAAAAAAGTTGGATTTTTATTTTTGAATATAAGTGTATGTATTTTTTCTGTAGTAAATGAAGTGGTATCTATTCTGCATTCTTTTGCCGGCGGTCACGGCGGCCGTGGACTGGCCACCGACGCACTGTCCGCAGCCAATAAAGATTTCAAAGGACGGTGCACTGGTCATGACGGCGGGCAGGATTCGCAATATAAAAACGGAATGTTTGTTTGAAGAAACTTTTCGACATCGCGTCTATATAAAATTTAGTCGCCGATACAATACCGAAAAAATAGAGCCAAGGACAGAATCGATCATGGGACTTCAAATTTTATTCGCATCCGTGCCGCGCTTTACAGTAGAAATGCATAACGACCGTTTAAAACTATTGCACGACGAAGACGAAGGCCTCGAAGTCTCTTCAAACAAATGTTTGACCATGCTTGCGTCAAATTCCCGCGATTGGTTTAATTGGATGAGAATTCGCGCCAATCATTTGCGTGAAATAAGGCGGACATTTGTATCTATTGATCTGGCTTCTTCCGATGGCAATGTGTTCACACCGTGCATGCGCTTCGAGTTGAAATCAGAGGATACCGATTTTCAACTCAAAGCATATGCGAAATCAGACGCAGGGATGATTCAAGAAATTCAAAAGATTACGGAGCAGAGGCCCGATTTGAATAAAATGATCCCCGCGTCTTTGACAACAAGAATGGACAGACTCGAAAATAAAATAAACAGAATTCATAGCACACTCAATCAATACATGAGAGACCATGAAAACCATGTTGTTCGTACAAAGAAAGAAACCACAAACTTGAAACAATTCGCACAAAATACGAAAAACAATCTCCAAAATAAGTCGAACAGTCATACACTAATGTTCTTGTTCATGTTCGGCTTTGCTATCACTGGCCTCATATGGTTTATTAATTACAAATTTACAAAACAGAATCGATGGAAATTGTAAAAAAAATCCACATAATCATGTTTTATGTGGTATTTAAATGTGAATTGGATTATAAGAGTAAAAAAAATGGCATCTAACTTCAATTACGAACCGTCTAAATCTTCTTTGCGCGCTGACACTGTGGTTGAATTTGTCAACCGTTCTCTTCTGGATTTTAAGATGAATGAGATCCCCGGAATGGGACCCGCTTCTATAAGCAAGTTTGCTGACCATGGAATCTATACACCGGCCCAGATCGTCGCCAAGTTCCTTTCCTACGTCGATTCCCACGATACTACGGGACAGCAAGTCTGTGAGTCCTTTTACAATTGGGCCAATCCCATTATGGGCAAAGCAAATACACATAACCTAACGTTTGCGCTAGCCAATTACTGTGGAGAGCACGGACTGTTCAGTCTTGAATGAATAACGAGATAAATAGCTACGACTGATAAGATTATTAAACCTGACCAATATATTATAGGCGATCCTTGAATGGTTCCGACCGTTGAGAGTGTGCCACCTAAAACAATCACTAAAAAAGATATTATTATTATTTTATAGCTTCCTCTATCACGAACCTTTAAGACAAATTTCTCGGATGAAACTTGTCTTTTCATAGCCAATTCGGCTATAGGTAACTGTCTTGTTGTTCGCCCATTTACATGAACGGACATTCATAGCCAAAAAAATTCACCTCTAAATACAGATTTTCCACAAAATCCACTTTTTTTAAGAACATGCGAAAAAAGAATACGAATCCCAATTATACCAATAAAAAAAATGGACGACCATATGGCAAGCATGACCCAAGAAGAATTTGACGAACTTAAACTCGCCTATCAAGAAGCTATTCCCGCCGGAGATGCTCTAAAACAACAGCTTAAGGCACATAATAAAGAACAAAAAGCAAGACTAAATCAAATCCACTCGTACATGCGCGAAAACAACATTATGTCGGCCGACATTGGTGGCATTACGATCGAAAGAGAAGAGAAAACAACTGTTTCCGTATCCGTAAAGACACTCGAGGAAGTATTTGACAACCCCGCAGACTTGGAGCAGTACAAACGCGACCATACCACGACGAAAGAAGTCCTCAAGGTTCGTAAGCCAAAACGTCGCCGTACCGACAACGAGTAAACTAAATATTAATATAAAAAAGAGTATTTTTTCTATATAATGAAACGACGAAGGTGTACTAAATGTAAACATACGATGAAGGGCCATAAAAAACAACGATGCGTTGGCGTCAAAATGTTATATCTGGAAGACGGTGCGAAATACATAGGAACCGTTTACGAAGACAAACCATCCGGACATGGGATCCTCGAAAAGGAAGACATGACCTACGAAGGGTTCTTTTTAGCCGGAAAAAGACACGGGACTGGCACTGAAATTGCCACAAATGGTAGAAAATACGAGGGAGAATGGAGGACGGATCTATATCACGGGAAAGGCACGCTACAACTTCAAAACGGAAATCTATACGTCGGCTCTTTCCACACAGGAACCTTTCACGGACACGGGAAATTTACCAAAGAAAATTCGAGCTACGAAGGCCAGTGGAATCACGGAACCTATCACGGATATGGCATACACAAAACACCAGCCGGTACATTCGAAGGCGATTTCTACTACAATGTCAGGCACGGAAATGGCTCCTATACAGAAACAGACGGTTCCATATACACAGGAACGTGGCGCAGGGGCCTGAAAGAAGGAAGAGGCATCTATACAACCATAGACGGAACATACACGGGCAATTGGGTCCATGACCATCGCTCAGGACACGGTAGATGGGTTTCCAAAAGACATGGGATCTATGTAGGTCAATTTAAAAGAGGTAAACGCCATAGGAAAGGCACACAAACGTATCCAGATGGCACTGTCTATTCGGGCGGATGGTCGAAAGGATATAAAACAGGACATGGGACTCAAACATGGCCCGATGGTTCCTCATATTGTGGATTCTGGATCAAAGATCAATACAACGGGTCGGGTACATTGACTCTAGAAGGAAGTTCCTTCAAAGGAACCTGGGAACATGGGAAAAGAGAGGGTTTTTTTGAAGAATTTAGACAGGACGGTTCCGTCTCTATTGGACCATGGATCAATGACGCTAGACACGGCACGTTTAAAGTAGAAGAAAAAAGGATATTGTATATTTGGAACACCAGAGTGGAATTTGAAACGGATGCCGCCGCAAGAGCCTCTGCGGCGAAATTAATGAAATCGCATGACTATCAAGGAGCGTCAGCTATTTTACAACACATACCAGCGCTTATTACCTGGAAATTTTTGTGGGCATATGATTTAAGAGGGTTCCTCGTTCATTTACTGTCCACCGACGCGATCCTACACATACTCCAAAAACATAGCTGGAAAATATTCAAATCGAAAAGGTATGAATTCATTGAAAGAACCTTTGCGCGCCTCTCCGACGACGATAATAACATCTCCGAAAAAGTTCCAGAATTGTTTGATATCATTACCAAGGATTTTGTAGCCAATCCATGGATGGTACGAGACCAATCCTACTCAGCTGCAACCAAAAATAAACTCCTAAAAGGTATTTTCTTAGGCGAGTTTGGCCGATGTCCACCCAAAGACCCGTTCACCAGATTACCCATCACACCGAAATCGGGAACATTTCTTGCCACCAAAAAAAATAAAAAAAAAGCAAAACAAATATATACAAGATTCATGGAAGAAATTGGGAAAAAACCATGCATTAGAGAAATCGCAAGGTCATTTGATCTACAAGACTTTGAAGAACTGCTCAAAAATGCCAGAGAAGCCAATGACAGAGACACTATTAAACGTATCATGAAAGAAAGAAATGAATACATACAACAAACTTAATTATTTTTATATTTATCAAACAAAATTACACACTATAAAGTATCTATACCTGGAAGCAATCATGTCAGCTATTGCTTCCAAAACACACAATACAACAGACGACGAAGACGCAGGAAAACAACCAGCCAAGAAAAAAAGAAGAATTTCCTTCAATCCAATCGCACTCAGAAGACAACCGTCAAACGAAAACGGCGAATATGATGTCACATCAGAGCCTATACGACCAGCAAAAGAGCCACAAACTGACGAACAAATCGAAGAAAGTCTAAAAAAAGAAGACATCAATTATGTTTTTCTACACGTACTTAGCTTTTGGCACGAAAACCGAAAAGAAAGCGAGGTTGAAATAAATATACGCAAATACGCAGGCAAAAGAGCCGTTCTAGAAGCCAGAAATGACCGCGAAATATATAGAGCAACGCACGAAGATCTATTGGTACTCTGTCTAAAACTACTTACACAGTTAGAAGCCGGTAAACGGGTTACGTTGTCAGGAAAAGCCGGTCGGATGATGGTCGAACCTGTACAAGAATCAGAGACAACAGACATCAATGACGTTAGAACTCTGATAGATTATTTGAATATGATGACAGTAAAACTGGAATTTTAACCAAAATTTTAGTCTTTCATTTGCTAAAAAATTGGTCCTTCATTTGCCAAAAAATTGGTCAGCGATCAATCACCAAAATTTTAGTCTTTCATTTGCCAAAAAATTGGTCAGCGATCAATCACCAAAATTTTAGTCTTTCATTTGCCAAAAAATTGGTCAGAGATTACCAAAAAATTGGTCAGAGATTACCAAAAAATTGGTCAGAGATGACCAAAATTTTAGTCTTTCATTTGCCAAAAAATTGGTCATAGATTGTTCAGAGTCCTGAACAGAGATTGCCAAAAAATTGGTCAGAGATTACCAAAATTTTAGTCTTTCATTTGCCAAAAAATTGGTCATAGATTGTTCAGAGTCCTGAACAGAGATTACCAAAAAATTGGTCATAGATTTGTCGTGACTAAAATTTTGGTCTATAAATGTTGGGTCAAATGGATTAAATGAGTGCATCATGGGAATGTTCTGAAAAAAGTGGCGTTTGTTTTTTTGAACAAAAGAAACACGAAATATTAGTCGTTATATATCGCGAACCCAGTGTCAAGTATTCTTTTAAGTGGTTGCGTTTGTATAACTCTGATAGGGCACTGGGCCCAAATGAATATTTGTTTTGGGCAGAAATTTTTGGAGGTGAATTTATATTGATGGATGCCTATGATTATGATCTTGGTCAGATTCGCACCTATTTTCATAAGGATAATGGTGCCTCTGAACATTTACGTCTCTTCGATGCGACTCGTCGAGATAAGACCGAGGGGTTTGGCCTTCAGATCAAAAGATTGAAGAAGATAATGAATCGTTCGGATTAGATTTGGAAAAGTTCCGTATATATATAGAAGTACATTTGAAATAAATATGCCCAGTTCTACGACTATATCTATTATATCTTATCTTTGTGCTATTGTAGGTTTGGGTGCGACGATGGCGTATGCGACCACCTTTTATTTGACCCCATACAATGAGATCTATTTCTCTGGCCAGTCTGGATATGATGACACTGATCTTCCCTATACATTGGCAATAGTGGAATGTGTGGTGACGGGTTCAGTCTTTATTATCGGCGCCTTGGCTTTCCCAGCTGATCGTCATCCTAGTCGGAACGTAGTTTTGGTGGCAGCGACGTTGTTTGCTGCGGGTGCCATTCTACAAGGAACGTTTGGCGTCGTTCGCGGCGTTCATTTAGGCTTTATTGGCGACGATGTGTCTCGCACATGTTCTGACGTGGGTCTTTCTGGATGCCCGACGACTCGTTTCGAAGCATTGCCTGGTCGTAATCGTGATATTATGTTTACGTCGCCGTTTGGTGGTCAGTGTTCGTTTTGGTTTTGGGGTCCTCGTATGAAAACCCGTTACGACGGATTTGACACCGATGGTTCGAATCAGAATAGCGAATCTTGTGGTGGCTGGGGAATTACCGCCAGTATATGCGACAAGGCCATCGAGGAGCATATGAATTGGATGAAAGCTTCCAGTTATGGGTGGCGCGACGATACCACGGACATTACTAGTTTGTTAAAGGACACGACCAGTGCAGTAACAATACGCAAGGTGCATAACATGGAAATATTGATGAAATTACAGCAGACGACGACGGGTAATCTGTCAACTGCAGCCTCAACACCGTTTTCGGCGGCTGGAATGGCTGCCGGAGCTATTCCCGAGGAATGGCGTTACACGAGTCAACCGTCCATTGCGTATTGTTGGTATTGGGGTTGTTCCGACAAGTGTCAGAGCCATCGTTATTTTGTGAATCATTTATGGTTGGTGTTTTCGGGTGTATTGACGTTGGTTCATTTGTTGAATTTTATTTTGACGTTGCGCGTGCTCCCTTCGCAAAAGAAGTCGTTGAAAGAGGCGGTCGGAGTGGAGGTACCCGAACTGGAGGGTGGTTACCAGAAACCAGAGTTGCCAACAGTAGGCAGGCGGCGACGAATGCAAAATCCATCCGGACTTTTATTTTGAGTATATACCCCCCAAACATTGTAAAAAAAGATGAGTCGCACTGTTCCGAATAAACTGGTAAAAACACGTGGTGAAATTGAGGGACGGGCTTATCGAATGATTTCTTTCTTCCATGGACATCCTTCTGAGATTTCTGAGGATCAATGGACTGTCTTTGAGCAAGATGACCAAAAATTTATTGTTGACAAGCTTACTTTGTCTGTGATGGCTGAATGTCAATGTGAATTCTTATCTCGCGAGGCGGATGTTGGATCCTCGGAGCCTGCGATTGTTTCTGTAAAAATGGACATTCTTAGTACAATCGAATCGGAAAAGCAAATTAAAAAATAAGCCTATAAAGCATCATAAAAGAAATAAATGTCATTATCATTAAAAGAGTCTTGTCTAATGTACGACCGTTATTGTCGCCGCCATTTGGATACACCTACCTTTGAAGCGTTTAATCAGGAAAATTTCACGTGTCTTCCGCATAATGACTCCATTTATGCCGAATATGTGCGCGTTCTGAAGGGTGCCCGCAAGGCGGCTGGAATTCCAGTCACTCGACGATTGCCGAGTTTGTATTCTAAATTTTCTGGAGAGCCTTTAGTGAGTACTGTTTCAACGCCGTCTGTTCAAGTTCGTCACCAAAAAGCCTCCTTCGTATCTTCACTTCCGTCTGTATCTCGGACGGTTAAGATGAATATCCGCGCTCCAGCGTGTATTTCTGAGGAAAAGGCTGGACCACTGTCAGTCTCGAAAGTCGCTGAGGTTGAGGATGTCGCTGAGGTTGAGTATGTCGCTGAGGTCCAAAAGATCGAAACAGTTCCAGAAAATTGGTCTGTCTCTTCGTACAAGGAAGAGTTGAGCAAAAACAAATCTATTTTATTGAAAGAGAGTGCCGGTCATATGGTTCATTTCATTCCAAACGTCAGGCGCGGTTCATTTGAATCTTTAGCGTGTAAATTTACCAAATCGACTTGGGAAACATTGCGTGGTAAATCAGAGGCGCCGTTGAAGATGCGCGATGGAACGACACTTGAAATATCGAGTGTTGCTTTTGACGATGGCGATTTGGCAGAGTTTGTTCGCAAGATCAAAAAGAAAATTGCAGGTCCTCATTTCATACGTTTTCAGCGTATTTAACTTAGATTATTTTATATAAAATGAATGATTTTGAAAACATGCTTATTAATTTAAAAGTATTACAGTCTCTGAATACAAATGTACGCTTAGATACTACAGAAACTCTATTTCGGATTCATTCTGCGGCTTCTTGGGTTCCTTCTTGGATGAAGAGATGGTGGGCTCAACAGTCTCGTATTACTGATATTGGTCGTATTCAAACATTGTATCAAGATGCCATCAAGTTGGTACAGGACGAACATGAACAGAGTACACGAATTAAAAAATATCTTGTTGAATCCTTAAAAGGTCTTAAAAACTTAAAGACTACATATAGAAATGACCCGACAGTGATTGCTTTGATTGACGTTATTTTAGATTCTGTCAATGTTTACACAACCGCCGGTATTGTCATAGATGACGCCAACCGCGCTAGGAAGGATTCAGATTCGTCGGATTCTGACGGATCTAATGAGCAGCTACAAATGTATAACTCATAAATTGAGGGTTTTCTGAAATGACGGCAGCGATATTGCGAATATTATCCTGAGGAAGGTCGTTTTTAATAACATTCGTTAACGTTTCCATGACAGATGCTTCGTACGAATAGTATTTTTCTATCATATCTTTTCGCGCGTTTCTCTGTATAATTGTATATAATTCTTCAACAGACCTTATATTTTCTTTATATAACAATTCTTCTGCCTTTTGTCCTATCCATCGTATAGTCCTCAGAGCTGTGGAATATGATGGATATATAGGACCTTGTAATTCCCATTTTCCGTTTGTGATCGATGACATGATCTTTGTGCATGCAACGACGTCAGCACGCGCTCTGTGAGCATTTTCGATGGGTCCATTGAACAATTGTTCGTGTAGGCCTGAAAGTGAATAGTTTCCGGTGGAGTTTTTCATAACCCGTCTCGAAAAGTGTAAAGAATCGAAGAAATACCACTGCAATGGCAATGGTACATTATAACGTTTGCATTCCAGTTCGAGTATGGGTTTATCTGCTCTGAATGTATTGTGCGATATAAATACGGGCGCACATCCCATGGAATGTACGTGTACCCATTGACAGAGTTGTTGGAATACGATATCCCAAGTGTGTGCACCGGATGTTTTAAGAAACTCTCTTGTAAGTTGGGGTATTTCTGGTATGGGTGGCGGCGGAAATTCTTCCATGGTTGGATCCGGATCGATGACTGCTTCAAACCATTGTTGAGATGTCAAACTAAAAATGGCGACTTCCCATATTCTACACGTGTTTAATTTCCGGACATCGCCGATAAATTCCAAGTCAAATATGAAAAGTGATTTTCGTGGTGGCCAATCTTGAATAAGTTCCATTTACTATTCATATTCCATATTTTGTTTTATACTCGAACTATGAGTCGAACATGTTGTATTTTTCAAATCACGCACAACTCCTTATTCATGTCTAAAATTTCAAGAGTAACTAAACGCCCATTCCGCCGTCTCCACTTTGGAGAATGTTGGTTCCATTCAACGACTTTATAATTAGACATTACCTTAAAACAACCGTGTAAACCATCTTCAGACGGAATACCAATGATCCACTCGGAACGTTCCTGGTCAAAACAGGCCTTGGCTACTGGCAAACTACATTTTGGACATTCTAAATTACAAAATGGTGCGCAATACTTTCGATAACATTCCAAGTGTACTAAACATCCACAACTCAACTTTTGCAAATCTTTTGATTCCCTTTTACAGAATTCACACTGCCGCATTCCGAACAAAAAAACGCTATTTTTATACAAAATGTGTAAAGAATATGTGATTTATATTTAAATCCAAAAATATTATTGACAAGATGAGGCGCCTCCAAAGATTGATCCAAGCAAGGATCGTATTTACCGAGGATGTCCTCTTTTTTACATTTAAAAAGCACGTATTTACGGGAAAAGTTGCTCAGGGCGGATTAATATGGAATTGCACATGGCAAAAGCCAGGAGAACTGCCACAAGATATCTTTAAACACGTCACCGCTCTTGGCCAACAGCCCTACATTCGAACCTTTGAATCGTTGACCGATTGGACAGAAACATGTATTCAAGAATGTTTAGATGAATATCATACCAGATACTCTTCATGGAAAAGAGTACGACATAAAAGAACAGATCAACCCATGGAGGTACTTTTCAAACACTTACAACGTAGAGAAATGACTGGAAACGATGCCGGGAACAAATCTATACTTTTATTTGAGCAAATAGCATCTCAAAAAGGACATATAGAAACGTTGACAACGCATATCAAAGCATGGATGGATTGGCATAGAGAAACATTTCCGGGAAAACCACTTCCCGTTTCGCCTATAGAACCAGAACAGAAAGAAGACACGCTTCGCGAGCAAGCTCAAAACGTACAACCATTCCTTCTACACTCGGAAGAAGGACAATATGTGGTTCTACACAGACTCAATGAAGTCGCACCCAAAGAATGCATTTCTTGGCTCAAAAAGAACGGGCCCGAATCTTTCAAAGACCGTCTCTCGGGTATAAAACTATGCTTTGAACCCGCTAGCTCGGAAGAAAGTCGATGGAATCCCGTTGATAAAAACAGTGCCAGGAAATTTGTTCATGATTTTTTTCATTCTGTCGATGAACTATAAAACATAAGACATAAATATATAGATGAATCGTATTTATTTTTTATTCGTATATTATAATTTTTGGTTGGTCAAAAACTCATCCTCACAAAACTGGCAACTAGATGGGTTCATAAAAATAGACACGTCTACTTGGCAGACTCACGTCTCATCTTGGCACGATAATCAGAACTAGATGTTGAGGTATCATCATAATCAATATACTTGACAATAATACCATAAAACAACGAACGAAATGTCTCTGCGATCTCTGACCGGCATTTTGCGCCTGTGATCACGATCTTCCCCGACCGAAACAATAAAAAGACTAATTTCGGCGCAGTTGTCCGGAACACCAGTCCGGGAAATAGATCGGGTTCGTAAGAAACATATGGACCATATGCCCTTGAAAGTTCCATCAACTTTAATGTATGAGGAACTTCCGCCGAAGCTACTATATTTTGAATCTTAAAATTTCGAAAACTGACTGGAATACCATGCTTTTGCAAAACTCTGACGTATTTACGCCCAGCCAGACGGCTTAAAACTTCCAACTTGGCTCCCGTACAGACCATATTCCCAGATGCGAAGGCCAGGGCCGTTGTCCTTGGTTCGCGGATCCGCAGAGTGGCCGCCGCAAACTTTTGAGGGTTATACTCAACAAAAGGTTTCTCAAGAGCAATGGCGCGCAAATCCAAGTTGTCTACACCCAAATTAAAGGTAGCCACCACATTCTGGAGCTCGAATTTGGGCAATTTTTCGGGGGGACCGCGAGCATTCTGAAAATCCCGAGGATTGATACGCTCTTTTTTAGGCTTCTTCTTTCGTTTCACTTTTGGCATCTTAATTTACTATAGGGTGGTACTACAGATCGGAGAAAATCCTTAAGTAGTCATTAAAAAGAAAATCTTAGGATTGTACTCATTTTTTAACCCAACGACCATCCTTTGTCTGAAAAGGACTCGAAATATACTTCTCAGATGATGTATAATCAAAAGTCAAATGAGAATCAGCCGGAATATCACGCAGAGCTATCACATTTTGGCCTATAATCGCACAGTTGGGCTCAAATGAATGGTTAAAATATATCCCAAATTTGTCATCTACGTGCTTATTGTCGCAAATATGTATTGTTGTGCGCGTGGGGGCTGACTTCACAATACCGTACAAACTCCAAATGCACTGATTCTTTTCGAAGTCATTCTTGGAAAACACACCTTTACCAAAATCACACTCGCGGATTTCGACAGACATTAGTTCGAATCACCAAAATTTTAGTCATGCAATCATTCGAACATAGACCATCAACAACCAACCCCACAAACAACAAATCACATCCGCGACAGAATTCCAAAAGTGATCTCCCTCATAAAACTTAGAACAACACAACCATGCAGCCAGCTTTCTACCGGCGACCGTATTCTCAAACAATTCATATACACAGGCCAGGCCAAAAGTAATCAGAAAAGACACAATATATGAATCTAGGAATAAAACAGGGATGCTATAAACTATCCCCCAAAAGAAATGGGCGAAACTCCACAAATCTAACAAGGAATTTGCCGAACTTTCGGCGTCGCATGTACAATTAAGTATGTATTTCGGACATGTGTTTCTCGATTTCCACCACCGAACTAGGCCCATTCCTTTCTTTTTATAAATTGTCTTAAATATTGACAATGACCAAAATTTTGGATCTTTCATTTGCTAAAGGTCGCTTTCATTTGCTAAAGGTCGCTTTCATTTGCTAAAAATTTGGTCAGAGATTTGCTAAAAAATTGGTAAAATGATCATAAACGGATAAATAATAAAAATAAAGAATATGTTATTTTTTTATAGTCATGGTGATATAAGGTCAAAAAAAAAAGATGGCTGCTTCCTACCCAATGACCAAATTTAACATGCTCAACTTTCGCAAACAATCCGAGGGAAAATTTACTTCTCAACAAAAGCAAAACCCATCGACCGGCAAGCAAGAGACCTATTATGACGTCCAGAATGATGCCGGATACGGTTTCAAGGTGATGACACCGCCAATGAACGCGCTATTCCCGCATTTGGGCGAGGGTGGCAATTTTGGTGGTAAATTTAGTAAGACTCAGCAGACTTCGAAATTGATCAGCAATCTTTTGAAGGTTGGTGAGGACGAGCATTTTAAGTCTGAGCGCGAGGATTTCTTTGAATGGCTTGCTGCGTTCAATTCCGGCATTCTCGACCAAATGTTCGACGCAGATCCTGCTGGAGCGGCCACGGCTATTCGCAGCAAGGTGACGAAGCGTTATGGCAAGAAAAAGACTCCTGAAGAGTGCGAAGCCATGGCTCGCAAAAAGTTTAAGGAGAATGCTATGGTACCATTGAAGAACCGCGACGGCGAGGAACAGATCGTGGTCAAATGCGGCGCTTACAGCAAGAGTGGCGAGCCCCGTCGCGTTCGTTACGTCCAAGAGTCTGGTAATCAGTATGATTGCATGGAGGAGACGCCTACCATTCGCAATGGAGCGCTCCTTTGTTTGCCATTTCAGATCCGCCCATTTATTATGGCCAAGGACAAGTATGGGCTTACTTACACGCTTATTCCCGATATTGTCGTCCTTTCCACTGGCAAGGGACGTGCTTCTGCTCCAATGGAGGCCATTGAGACTCCTGAGCGCCCTTATCAAATGTCTGTGTCTGAGGGTAAGGAAGGCAAGATTTATTTGAACATCAATGACGTAGAGAATCGTCGTTTTATTTTCCGTCCAGTTGCAACCTCCGTTGTTTTCAGCGATCTTGGTGGCGTTGGAACGCTCGGAAAGATTGCTGGCGTCACCGAAGACAATGCCAAGTATTCTGGCACTACCAAAGAGGATATTGACGATCCGGCTTCCGTGTCCTTTTTCAATTATGCCCAGAAGCTTTCTGATGATGTGGTGGACTTTTGCATTGCGGATGACGGTCTTTTGGCCAAATTGAAGGCCGAGAGCAAGGAGGAAGCTCAGGAAATGGCCGATGAGACCGGCGAAACCTTTGAGCATTGTTTCAAAACGGTCATCAAGGATGCTTTCAATTCTCCGATCAACAAACGTGACGAGGATGATTACCGCCAGCTCCGATTTAGCCAGCGCGTCTTTTCGTATGGTGAGAACAAGCAACAAAACAAGATTCCACTCACAGGTGCGGATGGCGCCCCTACGGACGTTGAAATTGCCCGCGGGGCCAAGATTGCCCCAGTCCTTTCTCCGTCTGTCTATTTCATGGCCGATGGTAAATTTGGGCTCAAGTTTGACGTCTCTTTGGAGCATGGTATCCGTGTGGATTCTAATCCTGAGCGTACCTCCAACGAGGGAGGCATTCTTTACTCTTTGAAGCGTGCTCGTGACGCTGGGGACGAACCCGAAAGCAAGCGCACTAAGATCGAGGCTTGAATTATATAAAATACCTAAAAAATATATTAAACTAACATTGATAAAAATATTATAGTTTTGTTTTAATCATTGCATACTGTATACCTATCACTGTGGCGGATGCTATTCCTGCCATGACCGTCGCCGGAACAGCTCCTAAAGGATTTGCCCACCATAGAATTCCTGTGGCAGCCATACCTGGCCATGTTTGATATGCCAAAAGATATATATGTTGTGATGTATCTGCGATCGCCGTTTCTGTTTCGGCGCAAGAGGAACCTGCTAATATTCCAGCAGTTAAAAGGGGTATTGAACCACTTAGACCTGCCCATTTTGTATAGCCGTTCTCAATTAGTTGATCTATTAAGACAAGAACAATAATAATGGCAATATTGACGGTTATAATGTATTTTATGCCAAACTTGATTTCTTTGCGTTGTAGATGGATGGGGGCATCCATGACATTCACCACATTCATATATACCGCCATAATCCCCAAAGCAAATAATATATAGTCATTTGTGGCATATAAACACGCGGCGGCGGCCATGGCGGCGGCTGTCAAAGCTAATATCCAGGCGAAGAACCATTCTTTATGAGCGCATGAAAATCTGGGTATTCTTCCCTTGTGTGAGATGTATCTCAAAGCAAAATGAAAGATGGCTAGAAATGAGACGGAAATAATGGAGGAAGCCCATGTAATTTTGAGCCAATCCAAGAATTCTGTCTTGTGCATTTGTCTAAAGACTAGAACAATGACTCTTCCGGGTATCCAAGCCAGTATCATGGCTTTGGGACCGGCTTTATTAGAAATGAATAGGATCACGTTCATGAAGAGGACTGCTAAAATAACTCCTATCCACATTCGATTTGAGTATAAAGAGGGTTTTTATATAGGTCATAATGTTGGCAAATGAAACAGATAAATTATTGGGGATACGTTTGGAAACGCTGGAGAAAGGTGTCCAACAATTAGATGGACGTGTCCAATCTTTAGACGATAAAGTTTCTCATGTCATACAAATGAATTCTGAATTAATGATACAATCAAATGAAAATTTTAGAGAAATGCGTTCACAATTAGATGAGAATAGAAGGGAATTAAAAAAATCCATTCATCAAATAAGGGGCAGATGGTCTACACAATGTTACGTGGTCGCATTTGCAATTGGCCTTACAACATGGACCATATTTATGGCTTGGGTTTTATGGCATTAAACGGCTTCCATATGCCATTGCGTTGTCTGTCTTTCATGTGCGGGAACCGCTGAAGACACATAGACCGCATATTCGGCCACACCACATGCGTTTTTACCCCTCTCTAGATATAAATAACCATCTCTTCCCCAGTATGGTCCCCATGAATTTTTAATGATCCATGCATCTGGGGTATATCCTACAATAGTGACTGCGTGATCAATATCCGTCGAACATAAATCGGCGGTAAATATCCCGTCTTTATAGTTATCCATGGTTGTTGAATCAATTCCTATTGAAATGGGTCCGTACTTATGGAGGATGGCTTCAAACTGTTGTTCTGTTTTGGGATTGTCGTCATGCATGAGTACTTTGTATTGTTTGACTTTGACATTGGTGATAAATTGTTGAGGACAAGTCCCCTGAGCTTCTTTGTATGGGAATTGTGCGTCCAACCCGATTGGATGATTTTTGGCGTATTCGAAAACGTATTCCATGAGTCCTCCATCACATCCGACGTCTGGTCTTGACGGGCCCGATGTACAGTCCATTATTTTTTGCACAGACAATGATTTTGGATGTCCATGCTTTCTTGACCAATATTCTAGAACAGTCGCCGCAGCAAACGCAAAACAATCGCCACAATCACCCTGGTCTTTTACGGGAGTCACATATGAGTTTCCATTATGATTGCGCCAATCGATAGGTGGTAAACTGTGAGAGGGTTTGTGTTTATGAACATTTCCATAGGAACGAGTCACTTTACGATGTGACGATAAAATCAAAGGTACATTGCGTTTCAATTCGTGCACAAATCTGTCGGAACGTGAAGTTAGGCCGAAAGTAACCTTTCCATGTGTTTTGGTCGATGTTAGCAACTTTGAACGTCTCAAGTTCATTTCTGCCGAAGAGGAATACGTCCTATTGTGTTTTCGCATGTAATCACATAGCCAGACTTCATGGTTATCGGCCGTACAATGTTCATGATCATAAGAATGACCTCGCTGCAAGATCATACCACAAAAATAGAATAAGAAAAGAATACGCATTTTATTTTATACAACCTCTATTATATATTCAAAAAATGTTCTCGTTGCCACTTGCTCCCCCTCTACCAAAAAAACATAAAGATGGCATGTCCTACACATTTGGCCCTCATATGCTTCCTACAACCGGCGGATATTATTTTAAAGGAGATAGTAGAGTGGTCAGGACGTCTGCAGATAGAATAGAACGCTTTGATGGACCCGTTCCGACCTGGCTTGTTGCGGATTGGATGCTCGCGCGAAAGAGAGGAGAACCATTATCCGCATTTGCTCAAGAAGTCCTGAAAGAACCACAGACATCAGTAGGACTGCAATGGCTGAACGAGTTTACGTGTCAATAAGTCTCTAAATACATACATGCTCTTTTGATCGCCGTTAATAGATCCTGTAGGTTTTGAATTTGATAATATGTACCGGTTGTTGTCAAAATAACTTGAGCTGCCAAATCAAACAAAGGTTTTTCATCGACCCTGCCTATTATTTCACCATATATATGTTTAAAATCTAAATCTATTTGTTTTATTTTATTACTAAACATGCTTCCAGCTGGTGGTAACGGATGGCCGAGTTTGATGAGTCCTAGTTTGAACCTAGAAGTATATTTTTCAATTTCATTCAACATTCTATAATTGGCGGCAACGACTATTTATATCGCTTACAGTTCTTTTAATGTCGCTCTATAAATCATATTCTCCAAAAACATTATGGTTATCTACTCTAAAATTAGTACATACGTTCTTCCATACGCCCCCGAATTTGCCCACAGAGCCCGCTAGCTATTTCTCTGAAGTCATACGAGCCCATAAATGGATAAAGAATGATTTGTCGGGGCATTTTGAACAGGTTGTGGTCAGTGAATCCAGTGGCGCGACGATCGGACAAATTCACGCGAGTTTGCAAGAATTATCTCAAACACTTTTTGACTGTAAGTCTGAATGGCCAATGACAGTAAAGGGGTGTCAATTATACACTGAAGAATTAACGTTGAAATTATCTGGTTCTTGGAATTGTAGAATTGTATAGTACTAAAATTTTGGTGATGACTAAAAAATTGGTCTTTCATTTGCTAAAAATTTGGTGATTGACTAAAAATTTGGTGATTGACTAAAATTTTGGTAATTTCTTTTTTATATATGTCTACAATAATGATGTAGGAACTGTATGATGCCTGTGAGCGTCGCTAATTTTTCGGGCGAATCTTTAATATTGTCGATTGTTCTAAGGCCTGCGAAAGGGTTTGGCATATGGCCATCCAATTTATTGTCGTTTTTCCGGAGTTCACTGCGAATATAACTCAGGAGCGTGAATGAATCTATGGAGTTTTCTGCACAGGCTTCTGTAGCGGGGGAAAGTATTTGCGTGACCCATCCTGTATAGGGTGTTTTTTTTTGCAAAGTTGGTTCTCGTTTGACTCTCTTGGTTTCCCTAGAAGACCTTGTTCTTGTTCCTGCAGACCTTTTGGATCTCTTTTGATGCACAAAGTCGTCGGGTATATACGGAAGTGGTACAGACGTATTCTCAGTGAGCCTTACTGTAATTCTGTTATCGATGGGTATGCTATGAATGTTGATATTTCTGAAGCAATGTGAATATAATCTTTTGGGTAAAGATACGAATTGATTGTTGGAACCGAGTACTTTGTGATAATATGTGTTTGTACCGGTCTCTCTGGTAATAAAAACATTCGACGGTTGAATAACGGAGCGCAGGTCTCTGGATTTGGTCGAGCAATTCAGTTTGATACCCGGATAAACGATGCGTTCGTCCATGTTATCGGTTCTAGGGACTTGTTTGTTATACCATCGACTGAAGCTTTCTTGTGTTAAAGGCGGTAGAGTAAAGTCCATTCGATTTTTAATAATTGAAAGTTGTCCCTTATAGTAAATAACGTATTTGACTAAATTTTGGATTCGTCACATTTGTATGACATATGTATTTTTTTTTTAGATTCTAAAAATATATTGTATAAAGCAAGATGTCGGTGACCCATATGGAACCACTTGCCCAATGGGGGAAAAATCCCCATACTATTTCAAAGTCCGACCTTTTTCAGGGAGATATTAAAGACTATGCAGTATTCCATATCCCTCGAAACATGTTCAGACAAGCCGCGTCAACGTTTTCTGACGTTCGGCACGCTGATTCTTCGGCCCGCTATGACGAAATCGCGTTGCAGTTATTTCTTCAAATGTTGTACGAGACGGCCCATTTGGAAGAGGACCAAATAGCCAACATCGACATTTATCCTTATATGAAATGTTGGCTTGAGTGGATCCCATCTCAAACTCTGAAGGATAATGCAGTGGGTTATCGTATTCATGCGGTCTCGTTGCACAAAGATGTCAAATTTGGCACTGCTTTGAACCGTTTATTGTACGAAACTTCGAAAACCCATAAAGACTCTATGAACCGCAAGATGAATTCTCGCAAAGTGGACCCTTTGTCGGGTCTGCATCCCTACCAAAAGTGGATGCGCGTTTCGGGCATTGAGATGTATATTCGCACGATTTGTGATCGATATGCCGGTTCTCAAGAGTATACGTCCATAATGGACCGCTTATTGAACCCAAAAGTGCCACTTTATAACGATGGTAATTTTGCAAATCCTAACAAAGTCTTTAATATCGCTCGTGCGATGGACCATGTGCCGGATACTGCCGAACCCGCATTCAGCTCTCTGGATTCCTACACTGATGGCGGCAATGCGCCGGTCACACTTCTAAAATTTCCCTCTGCAGAGCATGTGATGCTGTTGACGCCATCGCAATTGCACCCCAAGGTCTTTTGCAGTAAATATTTGCCAGATCATCAGCATTGGATGGAAGTTCAGCGCGCCATTCCCGCAAAAGAGTTGGAAGACGATTACGATCCAAATTGTGAGACCGAATACGACATTCGTACGCCTGCCGATATTGAAAGAGCCCGTGTCGAAGGACTCACCGACCGTTCTGCATTTGCATCTCTGTCAGTACAGGCCAAGGCAAAATATGCACAGGATGTCCTCGAAACGGAGCATACGGACGAGTTCCCGACTGCTTATCGTGAATTTCAAGAATGGGCAGTCCATGCTATGAAAACTCAGTGTTTGGATCCTGACGCCTGCATTTCAGATGTCGTCTCCAAAATGATTACTTGGCGCGAAAATCACCCCGAAGCGGCCATTGTTAAGCATACCATTACCGACGAAACTCTTTCCGTGTTTGCCAATCGTAACATCGCACTTATGGAAGGATTTGAACAATATTATTTGATTTCCACCGCACATCGTATGATGTTTCTGATTCATCACGCCCGTTATGATTCCTTTCGTCGTGACTTTGGTCTACATTTTAACTGTTTCCAAGCGGGTGAGGGGGCAACGTCAAAGTCCTTTTTGTTTCTAATGATGGAAAAGGAATCGATCCCCGGTACCATTGAAGTATTGACCTATCAAACGGGCAAGGCTGATGCCGTGGATGGTAATCGTAATGATGTGACCACTGTTTGTCACGAAGCACCTCCCGGTATGTTTCGAACGGCCAAAAATCCAAATGCTGATTCAACACAAGAAGCCATGTTTAAAGAAAAGCTTACTTCTCAGCGCGTGACGGCTAAGGTTTTTTGTGCGGACGAAGCTACTGGAAAACGGTCGGCGCGTCTTACAAAGTCTGAATGCGTCGGTGTTTGGATGGGCGCCACCAATGACCCCCCGTCCGAAGTCGAAGAAGCTCTCAAAACTCGTTTCTTTTGGGGGAATTTTGAACAGCAGCAGCGCAAAGGTCGTGATATCGACGACTGTATGAACGGAGAGCGGATGATGTCTACTGCTGACAAAGCACTTCGCAAAAGAATCTTTTTGGAAGCCAAAGAAGAGCAGTACCGTGTCATGCTCGTCGAAAAAGCTATTTGGTGCAAAGTCATTAAAGATGTGAACATGACGGCTTCCAATATTCTCGTTCCTCGTCTCAAGACCAAAATGACTTCAAATTCTATTATTAGTCCTGGTCCACGTGATTGGGAACGTGTCAAGATCTTTTCACGATTGATGGCGATTGTGACTGCAATTGAACGCGTCTGTAATCTTCCAGGCGGTGCCTGGTATGGAAAACCCTTTGCGGAGGAATGTCTTCCTGATTTGGAGCCGTATCTTCGCGTGACAGAAGAGATGGTCATCTTTGTACTGTCGTTGTTGTCGGATCAATTTCGGTCACCGGTTGAGCATAAGATCTTGAACACCATTTACAACATGGAGAAACGGTCTCCCAAGTTTGCTGACCCGAATTCCGACGAATCCTGTCATGATTACGTCAAATTACCGAAACTCCGACAACTCAGCAAAAAGATCAATTCCAGAATTCCACTCGAAAAAGGAAGAACATCGACCAACAACATTGAAAATTTCATTCTCAATATGGCCAAACACTCTGTTCGTTCACATAAATACAAACCAAGGCCAGTCATGGATGGTTCCACCACTTCCGAAGACCAATTTCCCGTCGAAGATATGCGCGGCAAGAAAAAAAACATCAAACAATCCTGCGTGGTCACTCATGAAGGAGTATTCATTCATGTCTCCCATCTAATGGCCCATCGTGAGGACTCGTCGGACAGTGTATTTCAGATATTGTCATCGGAAACGCACGCCCATTCCGACGAAAAACGCATGTTTACCGCCTGTCCAGTGTCGAACAAAGCTTTTCATGTGTTTCGGGTCATGGAACGCGTCGCCGGTGGCCCACAATTAAATTACAAAAACGTATTGGCCAATTCAGAAACGTCCAGATGGATCACGCGGACGTCCACGGCGGCCGCAGAAACTCGCACCAGAGGCGGATACAGCATTAAAACAGATATAGACAAAGAAGTCGCCGGTAAATGGTCTACTTTAATCGGAAAAGCATGCTACACGCCCGTAGAGATGACCCAATCCGTCGTGGACGCCGAAGAATACGACAGACCCGAAATTAGCTATCCAGAAGACCTTATTCCTAAGCGCAAGCGCGCAGCGGGTGAAGATTCGAACTCTGACGAAGAATTTGATCAACCTAGAAAGCGCCAGCGGATTGTTGCCGATCCGTAAAAACAAATCCTAAAATATTCCGTTAAGATTATATAAACGTATCTTTTTTTTAGTTATATGTGTGGTATTCTTGCTGTATTAAAGTCTGCCGGCACCATTCGTTTAGAACCTTTGAAACGCAGAGGTCCCGATGAATCTGGTTTCTATGAGGACAACGACATCTACATAGGCCATACGCGTTTGTCTATTGTGCATCCCGAAGCCGGTGCTCAACCCATTCGTTACAATGGTTGGATCGCAGCCATGAACGGCGAAATTTACAACGCGAGTCCGGAGCAAAACGAGACAGACTGTCATCATCTAGTGAAAGCAGTTGTAGAACATGGTCCTTTAGCACTTTTACAAATGGATGGCGTCTTCTCTTTCTTTCTATATCATCCAGAAACCAAAAGAATCATCATGGGACGGGATCCTATCGGCGTGACACCCATGTACTATTCAGAGTCATGTGTATCTTCTCTTTTGACGTGTATTACTTCTGGAAATGCAAGGTCGGTGCCCACGGGTTCTGTTGCGTCCTTTGTGATAGGTGAGACTCCAGTCTGGCAAAAGTATACCTCACCCTACAAGTTTTTGCCAGACTCGGAACGTACAGAATCCTTAAAGTTTCTAATGTACAAAGCAGTTACAAAACGTCTAATGGGCGATGTACCATGGGGCGTTCTCCTTTCCGGAGGATTAGACTCGTCTATTGTAACCGCTATAGCCTGCAAAATAGCGGCGGCGCATCGGCCGGATTATCCCAAGGTTCATTCCTTTTGCATTGGCCTAGAAGATTCGCCAGACGTAAAGCAAGCAGAGAAACTCGCCAAAGATCTTGGAACACATCATACGTCCATCATATATACGATTCCAGAGGGTATAGCTGCTGTAGATGACGTTATACGCGCAGTAGAGACATATGACGTCACAACGATTCGCGCTTCTGTGCCAATGTGGTTGTTGGCGCGTGCCATTTCTAAGCGAGGTATCAAGGTAGTCCTTTCTGGAGAAGGTTCGGATGAATTATTTGCCGGTTATCTCTACAATTTATATTGTCCGAATGTCTCGGAGATGGAAGCCGAATGCAAGCGCAAAATTTCACAACTATACGCCTACGATTGTCTCAGGGCAAATAAATCCATGGGAGATTTTGGCGTAGAAACCAGAGTCCCATTTCTAGACAAAGATGTTGTGGACTATGCCATGAATGTGATGGATCCCACTTTAAAGTTATCCGGGACACATCCCGATGGCCCGAAAGCGGAAAAATGGTTTCTAAGAGACATTTTTAGAGATGAACTTCCGGATTATATTGTGGACCGAACAAAAGCTCAGTTCTCAGATGCAGTGGGTTCTTCTTGGATTGATGCGCTGCAATCGTTCGCCGAGCAAGTGACAGACGAGCAGATGGCCTCCGCAGCAGAAAGATGGCCCTTTCAAACACCGGATACCAAGGAAGCGTATTTTTACCGCGATATATTTTCAAAACATTTTGGAGACATTGAGGGCGCCGAGGAGACGGTGATCTTTCAACCCTCGATCGCATGCTCCACAAAACAAGGTATTTTATGGCATGAAAATTTTAAGAAATGTGTAGATCCTTCTGGCGATGCAATCCAACGGGCTTTTGAATAACCGTAGTATTTATAGAAAGAATATCCTAGTAACATGCAGAAAAAAGAGTGGGTCCAGAGGATCGAACAAACTCTTGCAACTCATCAGCCATTTGTTGCCCGAGTCGTCGAAGAAAATAAAGCACCGCTCGTTTTTGCCGCAGATGTCTTTAGAAGAAGAAGATATGATGTCACCGTGTCTTTAGAAGCATCCCAAACAGGAAAAGCGGTTCTGCATGTCTGCATACCTCCATATGCATCCGCACTGGAATTTACAGTACGTCGCAATCAAACTCCCGACTCAATCTTGCAAGATATGCAATCCGTGGCAGTAGACTCTGTGACGATAAGAGGGTGTGGTACAGTTATTAACACAGTGTGTAAAGTCGTCGAAGTAGCGATACACAGCGGCTGGTTTATAGAGAAAAACGTTTTGAACACTTTAACACAAACAGGTACAGATAATATAAAACAGCGGAACACTACACTTTTAGTTGTTCTGCGTAGAGGATCAAGTATGGATAGTATATAAAGACATCTTTTTTTTTTAATCATAATGGCTTCTACCGAATCTCCTAAAGAATCTTCGAAACTTCAAGCACTCAAAGCATGTTGCTGTTTCGGCTGTTGTGCCGGAAAAAAACTTACCGTCAGCAACGGACTTTTGGTCGCGAGAGGTGTCTTTGGCACAATTGCAATGATCCATGTCCTTATTACCTTTATTCTATTGGGAGCGCAAATGGACGCAGCCAATTTCCCAGGTTCCAACTTGGTCCTCGCCGAATACTCGGCCGAAACATCCGCCGTCTATACGGACGCCGACCGCGAAGGTCAATACGTACAAAAATTAGACGGATTCATTCTTGCAGATACGCCGTCCTGTTCAAACTTTTTGAAACACGGCTCTGTTGGTCTAATCACGGCGACTGGCAATGAAACTTCAAACGCATGCAAAGCCAGCAAAGAAGAAGCCAAAGACAACGACATTTTGCCTGCCGGATGGAATCAGGGATGGGCCGTTGTACAAGATTGCAAACGCTCCAACACAAACCCGTCTGAATGCGCCCCATTCGGTTCCTCAAATGCTCTATCTGTCTTTGGACAATTGACATTCGCCGTTCTTGCTGTGCAAGTCATCCTTTTCACAGCTCATACCTGTGTATCGGTCTACGAACAGGCCAAAGAAGGTAAGACCGGTTCCACTGTGGCCATTCTCAAGGCTGCGGGTGCCAAGATCCAAGTCACTCTCGGACTCACGATCACATGGTGTATCGTAGGCGTTATCCTTTTCGCGGCATCTCTCGAGGCTTGGGTCGCATTCTGTGACAAAATTGATACGGGTCTGGGACGCATGATCGATAGTGGAACCAGGGCCTGTGCCACCTCCATGTGCACCTATTCATTCGGCTCACTCTTTGCCACTATTACGTTTGCAGTTGTATGGTACAGAATTCCACACCTTCTCACATGGTGCGGTGTTCTAGAAGCTGTATAAACTATTCTTTTGAGACAATTCTGTCTTTAAAAGAATTTCAATCGATTTATCCAAAGAGTTTGTAAGACAAGGACGCAAAAATCCATGACGGTTATAACATCTTTGTATTCTGGAGCGATGTTTATCCGTTTGAGTTGGAAAAATCGTACCCACCAACCAGATACTATCTATATAGGATTCTAATTGTTTGACGGCGGCGGACACTTTTAAACACGACAAAGCATGTTGGTCATGATACAACACGACGGCGGCATCCATAAAGGGCAACAATTCTTTCGATAATTCTGTTACGACTGGATGTTGATTGGCACACCACAATTTCACATTGATTTGCAATTTTCTTGGCCAGAGAATCTTTTGTATAGAACCCTGTTGCAAGGAATATTCAAGATCATATTGGCCAAAATTTTGGCCAGTCATCTCGGCAGACATCGTAGACAATACAAATATATTAAAATCCATTCTATTTCTATTACATACCTTTTATACTATTTGCGTTTCTTCTGTTCGGCGATTTTTCTGAACCACATACACTGTATACAACATCTGAATGGGCACCAAAATACAAAACCCTTCGTGCACTAAAAAAATCCAACACCAACGAATACTCCCATCCAATGAAAAATTGCGCTGAGTTACCAAACCAAACAACACACATCGGAGAACTGCCCTCAAAGGATGATCTACATAAATATTTGAAGGATTCATCCAGCGCAAAGACCAACACAGGAAAATCCAACATGTCCAACGCCATTTCTTGAAATAAAATTCAGATATGACCGATATAAACACCGCCACATGATGCAAAAGAGTTGGTAAAACCACACCGTCCACCTCGGCCAATCCTAATAAAAACAGAAAGGCCACAAGTCCAGAAGCCATGTGAAAAGGCATTGGCACCGGACAAAATGATATTAACACTGTCTGTACAGCCAATAACTGTTCCCTATACGGGACGGGCAAAAAAAAGTGAACCAATAATAACGGCCATCCAGCAAGTCGCCACCATGACATTCGTTCTACAAACATCTAGACTTTATACTTCAAGCAGTAAAATCTAAAATATAAAGAACATTCTATTCTTAATTTCAAACTTTATTAAAAAACAAAAATGCCACCATTGGCACCTCTGCTTCATTCACAACACAGACATGACGTTCAAATAAACGAAAATACGGAAACATGGTGCGTCGGCGGGTTCTTGTTAGTTTTTGCCGTCATTCTTTTCATTTGTTGTGTCCAAAGACGAGCGCGGCCCGTACAAAAGGCGTCGTTCATCGAAAATATACCCCGCGGGACAAAGCTATACACATTGGACGGGCGGGAGATTGTCATCCCTTAGGGCTAGCCTTAGGGCTAGGAATCACGCGCATTTGACCAGATCTTTGACGACGGATATGACTTTTCCTTTCAACTCTGATCATAATATAATATAAAAACCCTAAAACACACAATAGAAACCCAATAATAACCAACATTTGCTCTATATGAGTGAATTCAAAAGGAGGGTCATCGCCATTGGCTTTCACATCACTCGTATTAAATGTTCGATTCATTTGTAGTACATATATACATGGGTAAAAAAAATCTAAAATATGCGTTTCTTTTTCTATTTTATGTCTGAATGAATTGCTTGAAAGTTGGCTTTTGTTTCTTTGCTGGTGCCGCTTCGATCGCTTCAGCCGGCCGTTTTTTCGAGCCGCCGCCACCGATCTCTGCACGAATTTTCATCAGTAATTGTCCCAGCCAATCGCCGCCAGGTAATGTCCAGCTATTCCCGCTACCTCGAATAGGCTTTTCGTGCAACTCTCTAGAGCCAGTAGACAATAAAAGCGAACGGTACGGTTCCATGGAGTACTTTTTCCTCAAACATTCTTTCATTTTTGATTGCTTGGCATCATCAGACAACTCTGGCAGCACTTCAATGGCGGCCAATCCCTGTTCTGCACAAACAGCCTTCTGTCTACGTTTCGATGTGGGCGTGAGCTTGCCACCTTTGCGGCGTACCATTGAACCTAATAACTGCGCCAGAATGCCGCGAATGGGCTCTCCGTCGGGCGTGAACCAATACTTTAACTTGGCGTCCGTCCATTTTTTGCCAGGTTGTAGGATCTGCAACCACTTTATAAAAGTTTCACGGTCGCAGCTCTTTAGACTTTCGAAGAGGTCTTTCATATCCTGCTGAGGGAAGCGCGCGCCCATATAGTCGAATTCTGCACCGCCCATGAGATTGGAAAGGCCTTGGAAGCCATTCTTGAATGTCTTACTATTGAAGTGAATGTCCGCCATATTTTATAGAATGGTGCGCACTAATATAGGACTAAAAATTTGGTCCATGACTAAAAATTTGGTCAAATTTCAGTTGATAAAAAAATTTACTTGACTGTGCACCATTCTCCAATATTAACCGACGTTCTTTTAAATATACATTCAATTTCTTTCTTTGTCGGATAACTATACCAATTTTTGAACACAAACATGTCTAAAGTGGCCTGTGATGCGTCTTTGGCCACATAGTCATGTTTTGCAAAAAACTCTTCTTTTTGTTCGTATGCCTTTAATAGTTGATTTGCTTCAACTTCATTGTTTATTTTGTCGATTGTGACGAGATCTCTTAAAGACACTTTCACCAAAGCATTCATGCTAAGTTTTTTGAATCTGTATGATTTCATTTTTTCCATAAAGTCACTGGGTTTGAATAGTTCATGTAGAGGTAGACCTATTGAACAAACGACGGCCATGGCTCTGATTCCGCCTATGACAGTATTCTCGTCAAAAATAATTTTGAGTTGTTTTCCAAGTTTTTGCAGATGAACGGCATGTTTTGAGGCATGTGTCCATGAAAAGGTCGTTATTTTTTGCGGTGGATCGAAAGCTGCCCGGTGTAAAACGCATACAAACTCTGTCACAGAGTTTGAAACAATGTGTTCGTGCGTGGATGAACCTCGAAGTGTTTGAAATTTGTTGAGAACTTCCGCAGTGTTTGGCGTGGGTGTCACGGTGGACGCCCATGCATGAACCCAGTCCATCGAAACTTGTTGGTCGATATTTTTTATAAATGCGTCAATTCTTGGCCGGCTTCTTTGTGCCATTATCATGTCTGTATATAGTTGCCACTCATTTAAACATCTGGCGTTGAAATCGGCGGTGCTTGCTCTTCTATCATCGATTCTTTTGGCCAATGCCTCGTCAGACGGTGTTTTTAATGCTGACGCAAGTGTTCGCGGTGTTTCCACATTGTGTGGTCTCATTCTGGGCGTGGCAGCATCCGCAGAAGTGGATTCTGTTATGGCCGCCGAGCTTTTCTCTTCTATATCTTTGGATATGGGCCTTACAATTTCCCTCATGAGAGCAACGAGATTGAATTGATTTTCTGTCGTGATTTTATCTTGATCGGGCAGGCGGCCATATCTCTTGAATTCTGTGTACATTTTGAAGACTTTTGTTTTTGCATCCATCGTTTTGTCATCACGATCCCATATATATATAGTCGTTAATAATCATAAATGTCGGGTTCGAAAAAAAGGTCTCGTGATCTCAACCAACAAGTGAAGGATGAGGATCGTAAGCGGCAAAAGGTACACCAGCGAGGTGGTCGCAAAGTATCCATTCTCTTCGATGGCCGCGGCATTCAGAACGCGATCGTTCGGAATATAAAGCGTGAAGATACGGCTTATATCGTCGGATGTGTGGCATGGTTATCCAACAAGCGTATTCTGAAGAACATGGCCGAACAATTGAAGGGCGTAACGATCATTACGACGACAGATAAACTGACAAAACGTCGTAAGAATCAACAGGCTTATGCCAAGCTGTCTGGATGCTTTCAAGGTGGTGTTATACGGACAGTCGGCGAGGGCCGTGGACGTTTCAAGTCGCTCATGCATCATAAGTTTTTAATTGGGTTATCGCCAGCGCGTGAGCCTCTTTGGGTCATGAATGGTTCATTCAATGTAACGGAGAGTGCTGTAACAAACATTGAAAACGTCATGATATTCGACGACAAAGAGATTTCGACGACATTTTTTGAAGAATTTAAACGTTTACATAGAATTTCGAAAGCATTAAAGATAAGAGCTTAAACATTAAAGGGTTCGCTGTGTATTTTTTTAACCTCTGTGGATAGTATATGTACTATTGTAACTGCAGTGACCGCGAGTCCTGCAAAAATCCATCCCAAAGGCTGGTCGTATTGTGCATACCAGTACGGAAGTCTTCCGCTAATGGAACGGTGTCCAGAACCTACATAAATGGCCAAGAATAAATTATAAACGACTGTGTAAACAATAGGTTTCCACAGATCTTTCTGGTATATTTTATAAGGTTGTAGAACCAGAGCAATAGCGTTGAGTCCATGTGTGACAGTAGTGAGCACAATATTGGTAATGGGCGCCGAGGTGGCTGCCGGAGCAATGAGAATCCAAAATCCAACACAAACGACGATAGCAGGGGCATAAATAAACGGTAATATCTTTTCGGCGAGCCTAGCCTTTTTGGCGACGATAAGTCCAAAAAAAATGGTTTCTAGGGTAAATGTCCACATTGTATAATAGATAAAAATAAAATGGCCCTCTCTAAAAAAGTCAAAGAGAAGGACTACTGAAAATAAAATAAGCCACAATTCATTCATCAATTATATCATTGGAGGTTTATATAGTTAAAGTGTGCAATACGTCCAACGAGTATCTTCGGCAAAAGCTCTGAGAGATGTGAATGCTCCATTGGTTAGTTTATCCACTAGTTCCGGCAACTCTTCTTCTACAAATCTTTTGAATTTTTCAGGAGGAACACGGGGAGTGTCTGACAAAAACAAACTCCGACAGCTTGGTTCTTCTCTTAAAGCAAAAAAGACTAAAGCATGTTTGCCGACACGATCTTCAGACATCCTCACCTTTTGAAGCATTTGTTTTAAACGAATAGAACGACCATCATATTTGGTGGACACATGCTTGATCACCCGGTCTACAATATCGTTTAAAGTAGAAGCCTCATTGTTGTTAATCATATGATATAATAAATCCTTTTTTTCTCTTTCCACCTCGAATTGTTCCATCGATTTGTATATGGACATATCGACTTTATGGTTTATAATTACGCCGCTATGTACGATCCGTCACGCCCACGAATGGATTTCAAAAACGAGGCAGAGTATAACCGAGTCCCTAAAAATACGAATGCAAAATTTCGAGACGTTTGTCAAAGTTTGTGGCTTCTTTGTTCAAAGCAAATTAGATCCAACATATGTCAAGACGATCGACAAACAATTAGAGAGGCCTGTCAATAAAGAAGTCGTCATCCTTGTCAAACACGTCAAAGCGTTTCATTCCATGAGGAAAACATTATGCTCCACAATCATGAAAAGACTCAATTGCAATCGCGTCCTAAACATACTACTAAACGGTTCGGGATGTGTACAATACAAATCAGTACCAGAAAAATCCACATGTGCTATCTCAAACGCGCCTCTCAAAACAAACGCCGGCATACTCCTCGTAGTGGACTCGACAAAATTAATCACTGTACACTCAAGATACAAAATTATACTCTATCATTTCTGGAACATTGTTCATATGCCAGAACAAATTGGACTAGAAGCTGTAAATTGGCTTAATAAACAATATTGGTGGCAGAATGGGTCGTTTAACGACATTAAACAATGCGGAGCAAGAGTATTGAATTATAATGATCAAATTTTTGTAAAAAGTCTCTACGTTAAATTGAAAACAATCGCCGAATATGTCGATACCGACTTTAAAACACTACCACTGACTGTCAAATAATCACATATACTCAACATCGGTATTTCGAACCGCGCCATGGCTTTTAAAAAGGTCGTCGATATGCTTTTTGGTAGCAGCTAAGGTTGCCAGACTTTTATCAGAATGCGTAATTCGTAAGTGCGCGTCACACTCAGAAAATGCATTACCAAATACCCAAGCACGGCGAACAAACGTATTAAATTTCACCAATTTAGGATTGTTTAAGACGCGATCATTGTGCCCAAGTACGTCAAATGTCTTGCGCAAGCTTCTGGCGGACTGATGGAGCTGATCCTCCTTCATTGTCTTGACGTCACCCACTTTCAATCCCATCTGTTCAAACACTGATCTCAAGACTATGACAGACACAAATTTATCAGAATGTCTCGTTTCAAACTCAATCTGAATACGTCTCGAATGTTCCGCGCTCAATAACGGGTCAACACCTTTCCTACGACGTTCTACGGACAATTTCACGCGCTTTGGGCCTTTCATATAGGCCTTGCGCAACTTTTTCCATTCCTCACCGGCCTTCTTTTTCCTCTTTTTCCTTTTTACCATTGCAATGAAAGTTCAAGTCTCTAAAAAACAATGACCAAAATTTTGGCAAATCAATGACCAAAATTTTGGCAAATCAAAGTTCAAGTCTCTAAAAAACAATGGCCAAAATTTTAGCAAATCAATGACCAAAATTTTAGCAAATCAAAGTTCAAGTCTCTAAAGAACAATGACCAAAATTTTAGCAAATCAATGACCAAAATTTTAGTAAATCAATGACCAAAATTTTGGCAAATCAAAGTTCAAGTCTCTAAAGAACAATGACCAAAATTTTAGCAAATCAAAGTTCAAGTCTCTAAAGAACAATGACCAAAATTTTAGCAAATCAAAGTTCAAGTCTCTAAAGAACAATGACCAAAATTTTAGCAAATCAATGACCAAAATTTTAGTAAATCAATGACCAAAATTTTGGCTATTTAAACCGTATCCATTCAAACACATGCAACTCTTCAAAAATATTGCCTGGAAAACACGTTTAGTCGAAGAACCATTCGTCGATAACTCTGGAATACAACACACAACTGCCCATTACGTCATTTCAGACTGGAAGATCCCATTTACGTTTGAAGAATGGTGCAAAGAAACTGGCCTCACCCCAACTGACAAAAATATACCCGAAAATATATACGAACATTGTTCTGAAAATTTGACACGGCCAGCATGTAAACAAATGGTTATGGAAGCAGCTACTAGGCTAGAATGCGACCCCGGGTTTATCAAACCATATGAAAAAATGGCGTCTTTTTACATTCTAAGACTGTTGGCCGGCATACCTCGCCAAGAAGTGTGGCACAAATGGCCAAAAATACCTGTCACAGACGGCCTTCTTAAAGATGAAGTTTTCTGTCTGTGTTTGATGGCATTGCACCCGGTACTATATGGAAAATTGCACCCATACGGCAGAAACAATCGCAGAGTAGCTTTGGAAGCAATCGCGCGCTGGGATCTGCCCAAGTTTTCAATGCTTCAGTTCGCACATCCATATGCCATGCGTTCCTTCAATGGCGAAGACATTCATCCCAATGTCATTGGGCTCAAATTACAAGCACACACCGATACAGAACAACAATACTGGCTATTCGATGATTATTCGGTGATTACGAGAGTTATTGGACCACCAGGAAAAAGAAAATGGCATGAATTAGAGTTTGCTGGGCCATCTGCAGTGAATAAGATCGTGCGGGAGCGCAAAAAACACAAATCTGCTATAGAACCTTTGCTACCTTTTCTAGAAAGAAATAAATATTTTTCTAAATAATATTCATAATCTATTCAACTACATTTCTACAGAATTTCTTCAACTTCTTACTAGCCTTGTGTAAGCCCTTTTTAATGTCCTTTTTAAGCTTTTTCGTGTTTTGAGACACAAACAGAAGGCCGAGACTGACCCAGACATCCAAATCTAGGGCGTCTTTATGTTCATCACTATTGTACTTTTCTTTATAATAGGAAGGTACGCGCTCATGTTCGGGTTCTTTTCCATATCTTTGGTGCAAATACTGCGTAGAGTACTCAATTCTCTGTCCCACAGTACCAATGGCGCGAAGGGTGACCACTGCGGCGAGATGAACGAGTGTTTCTTTCTCATAGATGGTTTGCGGAGTGTAGTATGACATGTTGGTGGTAAATGTCTGACCAAATGTCTGACCAAATTTTTGGTAATCAGTCTGACCAAATTTTTGGTAATCAGTCTGACCAAATTTTTGGTGAATGCCTGACCAAATTTTTGGTAATCAGCCGGGCCAAATTTTTGGTGAATGCCGGACCAAATTTTTGGTGAATGCCGGACCAAATTTTTGGTAATCAGCCGGGCCAATTTTTTGGTAATCAGTCTGACCAAATTTTTGGTGAATGCCGGACCAAATTTTTGGTGAATGCCGGACCAAATTTTTGGTGAATGCCGGACCAAATTTTTGGTGAATGCCGGACCAAATTTTTGGTGAATGCCGGGCCAAATTTTTGGTAAATGTTCATGAGAAGAATCGATAAGCCGAACAAAAATAACTTGAAATCAGACAAATGTTGGCGAATAAAAGTATAAAGCAAAAAAAATAATTTTTATATATGTCATTCCTCCGATCAAATCTAGAAGATGAATTTTCAGAAGTTATTACAGGTTTAAATGCACCATGGTCTACATTTTACAAAAATTTACACAAAGATATCCCCGCCCTCATACACATTATTGGGGACGCCCCAATAGATATTTCGGGTGTTTGGTACCAAGATCAACAATATAATATGGCCATGATCGCAACACTTATATCGGGTCCAGTTTCAAACTTTTTAAAAGCGCTGCACGGCCTTTTTATCACATGCACTTCGGGCGTGTTAAACACATTGCTGACCGACCACTTGGACAATTCATGGCTTCCATGGCTTTTAAAGGCAAATGTATGTCACGAACCGGCTTTCCTGTACATATGCCACCGTTCATTAAAAACAGTGGCTCAATTTCTCCTCGACGAAATAGAAACAGGTGGTCATAACGTCTGTCTTTCGTATACGAATGCCCAAGGAGAGACGGCGCTGCATATCGCAGTCAGAAAAAGACAATGGCAATGGGCCAAGACATTAATCGCGAAAAACGTGTCGCCGTATCAGAAAAACAAGTCAGGAGAATCGCCACTAATGCTGGTGGCGCCTTTCCATGACAAATTAGAAGACTTTAAAGTAGAACCATTGTCAGATTGGTACGATTCATTACACGACACCCTTCCGTATGGAAGACAATCGCCCGAATTCTGTCGTAAATGTCTCGAACTGGGAGCGGATTTCAATCAACTTGTTCTATATGATTCGCCCGCCGAGTCATTGCAAATATTTGCAGAAGCCGGTCTTGATATGAATCTTGGACCTTTGCCAGAATTGTCAGCGGAACAGCGGCGCATTATTTATATGCACGGAAGGCGGCCAGACGACTGGAAACTCGTCTTGGATGCCTTTCAAGAATCCGAGAAATGGCCCGGTAGACTATACGCATTGCATTCGGGCGGCGAGGTTACAGAGGATATGCGCGTCTGTCTAGCCAACAGACGCGCCATTAGTCAAACATCATTAGATTTACAAAAAAAATAATTATTCATTGTATTATACCGTTATTTATTATGCCTCTCTTTTGAAGATCTCTAAGTTTTTGAAGCATATCAGGCCGACTAGCGCTCATTTGGATTCCTCCAAGATCGAAGCCGCCTTTCTTTAGTTTTTGTAACAATGTCTTCATTTGTTCTTTTGACCAATTATCGTAAAAATCTGTTTGTCTATTATTTCTAGTGCTTCTTCGAGGTGCTGCCGGCTCTGGTTCATCTTCGTCTGATGAAACATTCGGATCGTCCGCCAATACAGGCGATGATGACCGCGAAGATGCCGGAGAATTGACCGGAGAATTACTCGGAGAATTACTCGGAGAATTGACCGGAGAATTACTCGGTGAATTGACTGGTGAATTGACTGGTGAATTGGCTGGGGAATTGACTGGGGAATTGACTGGGGAATTGACTGGGGAATTGACTGGGGAATTGACTGGCGAACCACTTGGTGAAGATATGACAGATGATGCAACCTGCGCTGGGCAAGGACGACTGATTTTATCGGCAATGACCTTAATATTTGCCAGTAATGACCGCATATATTGAAAATGCGTTGTTTCTGAGGCGGTTGCAATCTTCAATCTTGTTTCAGATAATTTGAATAAATGTTCCAAAATTTCCTTATAATCTGACAGTTTTTCGAACATTTCTCTGGCTTTTTCGACCAGTGGCACCGTCGGTATCTGCGTTTTAGTGTGCGTGGCTTGGTAACAGTTGATTTGCGCTTGTAAAAATTCTAGTTGAAAGATGTTTTCTTGCGCCATTTTTTCAAAATATTCGATGTCTTTTTTCATGGGTCCCCACTTGGCATTTAAGTTTTGGACAGATTGTTGTATTTCTGTCGTATCCAAAGGCGTCGTTATTCCTGGAGGTGTGTCGTTGTTAAACCATGCAAATATTTGTTCAAATATTCCAAGATTGCCTTGAGCGATCAAAGCTGCCACGCTTTTTTCTATCGATACCGATGTTTTTGTCGCAGTTTCCCACCACAATTCTGTTTGTGTGAGATGTCTTTGTATTTCATGATGTTTTTTCGCGACCATTTGTATCTTGGCTGTCAACATGACTTTCCGCAACGGCTGATAAGTTGACGGATATTGAATACCTCTTTCTCGCGCCGATTTGGATAAAATCTCACAGGTCATTTTCCCACGTTCGTATGTAGCGATTGCGCCAAAATCTTTTTCGAATTGCGCCATTGTCCATTCTGGTTCTTTAAAATTCCCATTTGGGTCGGCGGCTCTGGCTTGTTGAAGACGAAGACGAATGGCTAAGGCAGATTTTGATTTGTAAAAGTCGTCTACTGTATCTTCCATGACTTTTATTTTTTGAAAGTGCGGTTCGTCGGCAATCTTTTGCAATTGATCCTCAGATAACCGCAATTGACGCGCAAAATGGAGGTAGGGTTTTGCAATATAGTGTTCAAGAGCGCTGATCGTATGAATGGTATCCGCGATGTCATTTTTATTTTCGGGTGACAGAGATGGAAGGTATGTCGTGAACAACGGTATCAAGTCTTGCCAGTTTTCACATAAAAATGCTTTGTTAATGAAATTGACTAGAACTGCTCCCACCATTGGCGAAATATTTCTCAGCATAATATCCACTTTTGACGGGTCTGGTTCACTGCCGGCGGATCTAGTAGAAAACAAATAATCCAGTAAAAGTTGCGCCAATATATTATCCGCATCGTGAGCAAACATATCTTTAATGTCTTCTATGTCATACATACACAAATTGGGACACAATTGTTGTGAAAATATGGGTCTTTGTACCATTGTTTGTGTGGTTGCATCCAATTCGTAAGCGACATCTCTCCATAAAATATTTTTTCGTTTCATGATGGAGTGAATGTTGGACCATGGGACTCCGTTTAAAATAGCCTGTTCGATCAATTGAATATCTTCTTCTTCGGCGTGTGTCTTGAGTTGTTGTAACATTTCTTGTGTTTTTTCCGTGATGTTGGCGTGCGCTCGTGCGATTTGTTTGGCGCGTTTCATATTATTGGATATTATGTCGAGTTCTATTTGTGTTTCGGGATTGATTGCCTCGGGTGTCTTTGTGTGTTTTGGAGCTGTGGTCGCTAGATTCTCTAAGAACTGTTGTGTTTTTTCCGTGAGTTGTTTCTTCTTTTTCTGCTTGTGTCCCTTTTTTTGAAGTTTTTCACTGATCATTTTAAGTTCAAATTCTGTATCCGAGTCTATCCGCCTATGAACAGCTGTTTTATCATTTTCCAAGGAAGGACGGGATAGCTCCGTTAATATTTTTTTGGTTTTTACATTGAGCGCGTCTGACATTTTGAATGAAATGACCCTATTTATATACGGATGTTTTTATCAAAATGTCAACTCTTTCAGAATCTATGCAAAGAAATCCGGTCGCTTATTTTTCAGGCGTCTCTGTTCCATTGACACCAGATGTCTCGGAGGAAATCATTCGAAAATTTCTAGAAAGATTTGACGGGTCGATCCAAGGCCCTCTGCCGAGGATCGAAGTGACCGTCGCGCATTCCGAACACGCAGTAGAAGAAAATGCTCTAATTGAAGCATTGGCGCAACTGTCAGAAGATGTATACGATGCTAATCCAGATTTACACCGCGAGGATATCATCGAAGACATTGTTCAATGTGGAGACGATCCCGCTGCCTTTATCAAATATGTATTGGAGTCTTCCCAATTTAGCGTTCTGTTGTCTGCTGTTCGGGAACCGCTTCAAAAATTATTAGAGGCCGAGCGCAAAAGTAAAGAAGCGCAAATAGGTTCAGAAGACGAACCTATTGTGGACGACAACGCGTTTATCCAATTAGTGGCGAATGGTAATTTGCCTGTTGTCAGACCCTTACCCGGACTCGAGGACGAGTTGCCAGCAATCAACGCATTTTTATGTGCTAAATGTGTGTATCAATCTTATTTGTTTATGCAAAACCGTTCGCGTTTGTTGGAGGTTGTTGAGAAAATCAAGGCCGAGCGTCTTTCCATCGATTCGAAGAGACAGAGTTATCGCGATGCTCGATTAAAAGTCGAGACAAAGGTCACACCGATGATGCGGATATTGGTGGAAAAGCAGGCTGTTCTCCAACACCAGATCAACACTATCAACGAAATGTTTCGTGAACTATTGGCTCCAAATTCACCCATTAAAACGCCTTTTAAATTATGGATAGCCATTACAAAAAAACCCGACTCAGCAGCTGGAATAACGTCTTTAAACTATAGTAAACGTGTTTCCGCCAAATACGAAGCTAAATTAGATGAACAGGGCATGCCTTTCGTCAATTTTAAGAACGTGACTGATAGTTATGAACAGCTATGTCGCGGCGGTCGGTTATTATTTAGCCAGTCTACGGTAGACCAAGCCAAATTTGACATTTGTTACGGGGCAAAAGACATGATAGATGCTGGCGTGGAAGATCACATTCGCCATAAGTTTTATCGTATGGCGACATCTTTTGCCATTTCACCCGTCACGATGTTTGGAACAATGGCTATGAATATTGCGCTGATGGGAGCCCCTGGTACTGGTAAATCAACACTGGCTAAGAAAATTGGCGAATTTGCACATGCCGTTGGATGGTTAACGTCGAATGGTGTGCAAGAACCAAAACCATCTGATCTCATTTCCAATGTGCGTGGTCAGACTGCTATACAAACCAGGGCTTTCTTAAACGCTTCTTTGGGCCAGATGTGTTTCATAGACGAAGCCTATGCTTTAACTCCTCCCGGGGATGCCGCTGGAAAAGAATTTGCCGACGAATTGACTGAATTTCTGACGAATCACAAGGGTATGGTCATGGTTATGGTTGCTGGATATGTGAAGGAAATGACGAATGATTTCTTTTCTTCAAATATCGGGTTGCCTCGTCGATTCCCGACAAAGATTATTTTGGGTGAGAAAACACCCAAAGATTGTTTTCATGCATTCATGTTGCACGTGACCGATATACTTGGGAAAGAATCCATTGGCGCTATTAATGTACACCAGTTCAGCCAAGCACAAATTCCCTTCTTTCTGGTACAAGCATCTATATGGATACCTGTGTTTAACATTCTTTTGGGCAAACGATTCAAAGTAAATGAAAAAACAGGCCTCTCTGTTGCGATTGAAGACGATCCTACAAACCTATTGGATGCGTATTTTTCGGATGTCCGCTTGATTGCGGAAATATATTGTCGATATTTGATGTCGGAAGGTCTTTTTCACAAAACAATTGGTGATTCAAAGTATGACAACGGCCAAGGTTCTGTGAATCCACAAACCCCGTTTAATATAGCTTCTATTGTCGCCAACGTTTTAAACGATTGGCTTTCGACGAAAAACAATTGTAATACATTTGTTTCCGACGTTGGAGCGGAGGGCGTTGGAAATTCAATTGTTCCGTATCACTACTTTCCATACGACGACGCATTCCTCAACCAATGCGGGTTAAATGTTTTCAAAAATTTCATGAACGATCCGGTGGGAAATGGCAGTGCGGCTATCTTAAAGGCCAGAACCTTATTAGATTCGCGCGTCTGTGTATGGCCAGTCACATTGTCTAATGGTGATAATTCGTTATATTTCCCGAATGTGACTATCAGCGTTTCTTTTCGAGTGAAGAATTTGGGTGCACCTGGAAAGGTACCATTTTCGGCGGCCTATTCTTGGTATGTGCGCAAATCTGTGGTTGCTAGTCAATTAAGTTCGTCCAACGGTACGGCTCCCAACGCGGATATTTTAGTAGAACGCGCCAAACAATTGCGCAAACGCCAACAAACGGAAAGAATTATTAATCAATACCATAAAGAACAACAAGAACAAGTGAAAAGAATGACAGAAATAGCTGATAAAATGCGCGACATCAGTACAGAACCTATTGCGCCGGTCAATCCCGACCACAGGCAGTTGAATAGCGAAATTTCCAGACTTGAATCAGAACTGGCCAAGCTTACTGGACCGGAAAGAAGAGATCTTGAACATCGGCTTGAAACGGCCAGATCCAGAGAGGCGGACCTTCGTGACAAAATTAGAGAACTCGAAGAAAAAAATAATCGAGCAGTGACAGCAACTCCAAAGACCAGATGGAAAGAAAAAATGCAGGCAGCTGTCAACAAAATCAACAATCCCAAGTTCGAGGACGTTGTGAAAGATTGGACGAAAAGATGTTCGACGGATGGTTTATGGAAAGATTTGCACGGGACAACGGACCAACCATGGTTGACGAAACCGGAATTCAAGAAGAAATTATCGGAAAAGGTTTTGGAAGGATGTCTGGGAGATAAATTATTACCAACCCTGTCCAAAGAAGAAAGGTCGGCATTTCTCGACGAACTTTTTGACGAGATGGACGTGGATCCAAAAGACCCCACCCGTCTCACAAAGAAAGAATTCAAACAATATATTTTAAATATGACAAAAAAGAAGACGGTCTCCAGAGAAACACCCGAAGAAAAAGAGAAAAGAGAAAAACAGGCGCGAAAAGAAAAAATACAAAGAAAATTGCTAGAGCGCGGCGGCTTCCGTCCCAGTAATCGGGTCGGAAAGGCTAGAAAAAAAAATAAAAAGAAAACACGCCCGGTGGCCCAGGTTGCCAGCGATATACATTTGGTCTTTTAATCTTAAAAAAATTATACTATAAACGTTAACGATTGTTTTTAAAAAATGTCTATTGTAAAAGAATTGGCCACATTTCTACATCTGTATCTGCATGCGTCCGGGACACCCGCATCAGATTCCGCTTCCATGGACGAACTCCTAAAAGCTGCTAAACTACCCTCTGAAGAAGAACTCGGACGAATGAAGCCGAAGTACGTCAAGAAAATTGCCAGGGCCCTAAATGCACTATACAATACATGGACTCAGCTTAATTTAGAGCGAAAGAAATTGACATTATGGTCTACAACTGATCCTGAATATCATAGAATTCAAACGGTCATTGACAGACTCGAAGAAATTATAAGACAAAGTACAGAAGAAAAACTTGAAAAATATGTCCACCGGGTTGACCGCCTCAAGCCTCTACCATCGAATTATACAGATATAAATCTGCCCAAACGTTTGGAATCGACCGCACCAGACAATAACGCAAATGGCGAGACGAAAGACGCTGAAGAGGAAGTGCCAGATGACAGTGAAAATGAAATTTCCGATAGTTCTGACGATTCGGACGACGAAGACGGTTCAACAAGCGCCCCAGCGGCCGTTACACAGGCGCCCGCATCTGTTACACAGACGAAGGCACGAGAAGTTACGAGACCCGCTGCCCTACAAGGCACGTCGCGAAGACGGTCCACCAATAGATTGGAAACGCAGGCCGATGTATCGGTAGAGGTTCAATCTGTTGATGTTGGATCTGAGCTGGCGGCAATCAGTGCGGAATTGGCGGCCATTAACACACTAGACCTTAAACCCATTCAAACACTCGCCGCCATTAAACCGGCCGAATTGAAGAAATTGGTCCACAATATCAAAGACACGGATACTGTCACGGAAGCAATAGATCTGACGGCCATATGCACCAAAAAAAAGATATTCGAATTAATTGCTGAATCCACGAAAAGAAAGCCAAGCCAATATGAATTGCAAACGATCCAGGGTCAAAAACTCCAAAGATTGACAAAAAAGGACAACCCAAACCATTATTGTAAAGGCGCTCTTATCTTCAAGTCGGATTGTGACGAGAGTAACATTAGAGTGTGTAAGTGTATCAAAGCCAGTGGGAATCCGTGCGGGCTCGGTTATGGTGTCCATGTCATTTGTGGAAAACATTATGATTCGTTATCTGTGGCGTATGGACTGTATGAGAAAGATGGTAAATTGGACGCATGGAAAGAGTTGGCTAAAAAATTGGGGAGTAATACAGCTGCTAAACAATGATTATAAAATTAAAATTTTAATGATGGTATATGTTGTAATTCGGCGTCAAAGTCGTTTTCTAAATCTTCTAGTATTCCTTGGTACGTTCGTATCTCATTTTTCCACCCCTCTGCTTCTTCATTTAATTTTTCACGGTCGGATTCGCATTTGGCGTTGCCTTTTTGTAATTTAGAATTTTGTTTTTCAAGTTTTTTCAAATCAGTGGCTTGTTCCTTGATTTTATCTTGTTGCTCGGCGCCCGCAGTAGTTTGACTCTCCAAACTTGCTGTCAATTGTTTGAATTCTGCTTTTTTTTCATCGAGTTCTTTGTTTGTTTTGGCGAGTTGTATTTCTAGCGCCTTATGTGCCTTGGCGGCTTCCTTGCTAAGTTGATTGTTTTTGTCCTTGCTTTGGGAGACGGCTTTTTCGGCGGCGGCCAGTTTTTTTTTGGCGGCATCTAATTTTTCGTTGAGAGCGGCCGCTTTACCGGCGGCTTTTTCGGCGGCAGTTCCCGCGGCTTTTGCCTCTTTCTCTAATTTGGCTACTTGTTTATCGAGCAATGTATTTTTAGCCTTTAGTTCTTTCAGTTTTGCTAATTTACTACCGGCTTTAGTTCTTAAATTTGCGAAACGCGCAGTGTCTCCCATCTTTACGGGACCGTTTACGGCGGCAAGTGCAGACATATTCACTAGAATGTATATGCTTTTATAGTGTCTAAATGTCGATGGGGCCAGACTGATCTCTCAATGCTATTTGCAAATGCCTGTCCCAAAAGTATGCCTCTATTGGTAGTGAACCACCTATAATAGATAAAGATAATAGGGCCAGAGAGGCGCGGTTTTGCGCAACCGAATCAACGCAAAGCCATGGCGAAACATCAAAGAGAGTAACAACCACAGTAGTCCAAGAAATACAGATGAATGTTTGGAGGATATAGATGTGAAAAGCGCATCTGGGATCTTCCAGGCCCATGAGGGCAGCTTCTCTTTGGAATTGCATTCGTCTTTCTCGTACAGACCATATTATTTGGAGTATGGTGGCGATTGCCGTCAATAATTGGTGCATTTGTACATATTGTAGGTCGCTATGTGTGCATAATGTTTGGTATTCAGACCTATGACCAAATTCGACAAAGAGTCTGTCCAAGAACCATGTGGCGAGACAAAGACATATGCATGGCCATGTAGAAGGAATAAAAGCTAGGTATTTTCGGACTAACATAATATGATTTATAATTGGTTTTAAATAGTTTAATCGTATTTTAATTATTCTGCATTCTTTTTCTCTTCTTCGTAGCGTAGTTTATCCTCCGTGGCCATTTGGTTGTATCTTGCTTTATCTTCATCGGTGATTTTTCTCCATACGGCGGCAATATCTGCCATGAGTTCTCTTGGATTTTTATCAGGATGTTCGGTCGCTATCTTTTGGCGCATGTCTTTCATAAAGAAGGCATAAGAAGAACGCGGACGCTTGATCTTCTTGGGTGGTTCGTAACGGCTCATTTCGTCACGGTAACGAGCCTTATCCACCTCTGCCTGTGCAATGTATTTGGCTTTATCTTGGTCAGAAACAGCTTTCCAAAGACGTGCAATATGACGCGATTGGTCGGGAAGCGTCATCTTCTCGCCATTTTCTTTGAGAATATTACGCTGCTCACATGCATAATATAAAAAGGGAGTCATTGCGCGCTTGGGACGGGCAGGATCGCGGGTTCTTTTCTTATTTTTACGGACCATTTTCTCCAATGTTATTGGAGTATATACTCCAAACAAGTTCTGTGGCTATGGATTTACATTGGATTTTTATTGTGTCAGAGCCGGCACAATTTGCCACTGTACCTGTTTCATATTTTGTAAAAGTTTTGTAATGTGGACATACTGTTGCGCATGTTCCTTTTGATACTCAAGAACAATATTAATATCGGCTCGAAGTGTCCATACAGTCCACAAATGAGCTATAGCAATAGCAATAAACAAAACTTGCAAGGTATTCGAAAATAAACCAGTGTTCGCCGATGACCCTAATTCGGAATCCTCATCATCGTCACCATCGTATCCATCGGGCATAGGTGTCTCCGCATATTTCGGATATCCACCTTTCATTTTGCGTATGGAAGAATCGCCTTTTGGGGGACCATCGTCAGACATTATAGAATATCATAGAAATAGAAAACTTTATAGTCAAAACTTAATTAGACCCGTTGAGGATTTATTTTTACCAAGTGGTCTTAAACGTAACTTCTCTTCGTTGGAAGGGACTATCACTCCGACAGACGGTTCTTCAACTTCTTCTGTAGAACTGTCGGAGGCCGGCGCCGCAGGAGCTTTCGAAAACGCAATCATAGCCAATGAACCTATGGTCAATACCAATTGCGCGCCAATAGCTGTTGTCACGAGGGGCGATACATCGATCAAAAATAACGCCATGAGATCAGAAATCAATAAAGCCGCTATCACAATCACCAACAGAATCGTTTCCTTCGTTCCTGCCAATACGATCATAGCAGGGTCTCCCATAAGATGAGCAGCGACCAACGGAGACCATGACGATTCATACAATAAAACAAATGTAATTAACCAGCCAAATGGTAAAGCCCATGAAAATAAAATGCGAATACGCTGATGTGCCGACGACACAAAAGAAGGATAACGAAGAATCAAATACATGGTCCAACTCTGAAGGACGTCCAAACCCACAATAACACCCGCCAAAATTAACGAAACAATCGAACCAGGAGCAGTCTGAACACAGCCGGCATTTCCAGCAGTCAAACAACGGAAAGTAGAAACTGTACCGAGAACGAAAGCCGATAATCCAAGGCCAACTCCAACGACGGATGCTGCCAATGCCGCCATCCAAGAGACGCGGAAAGGCAATAATGAACACAATAGAACAAGTCCATACACAATATAATTAATCTCTAACAGTTCTGTCGCTTTTTTGACAGAATCAGATGAAAATGTCCGCGTGATTCTCATGACAATGGACAATACCAGTATGAGGAAAATTCTGATCCTCACCGAGTTTTGTAGAGTGGCGGTAGAGGATACAGGCATAGACTTTCAAAACTAAGATAGCTTTTATAGACCAAAAAATTGGTCATTGGTCATCATTCGCCAAAAATTTCGTAATCATTCGCCAAAAATTTCGTAATCATTGGCCAAAAAATTGGTCATTCATTTGCCAAAATTTTGGTTGTTGATTTGTCTTGGCCAAAAATTTCGTGATCATTTGCCAAAATTTTGGTTGTTGATTTGTCTTGGCCAAAAATTTCGTGATCATTTGCCAAAATTTTGGTTGTTGATTTGTCTTGGCCAAAAATTTCGTGATCATTTGCCAAAATTTTGGTTGTTGATTTGCCAAAATTTTGGTTGTTGATTTGCCAAAATTTTGGTCATCATTTGCCAAAAAATTGGTTGTTGATTTGTCTTGGCCAAAAAATTGGTCATCATTTGCCAAAATTTTGGTTGTTGATTTGCCAAAAAATTGGTCATCATTTGCCAAAAAATTGGTCATTCATTTGCCAAAATTTTAGTAATCATCGACCAAAATTTTGGTCATTCATTTGCCAAAATTTTGGTGATCATCGACCAAAATTTTGGTCATTCGTTTTTATATGTAGAGTATGAATGCTACTAAAACATCAGAAAATTCCAACACGTTGACTCTTTTCATTTGTTTGACATTTCCCGTCCTATTACTGTTGTTTATCTGTTGTATCATATGTATTACGTCGGAGAGGCGAAAGCCTCCTGTTCGTGCGGTCGTTGTGGTGCCAGTCATTCTAGAAGCAGAGCTGGTCCACACAAAAGCGGTGCCTCCTTTGCCTTAAATTTAAATGACCAATTTTTTGGTCATATGTTAGGAGTATGACATCTTTTTTTCGTCTGTGGAATCTTTAGGCTGCAGATTCTTCCGTCTCACTCGTAAAATGGTCAAAGTAAAGAGTTCTTTGTCCTCCATTTACAAAGTAACCCATGGGGATACAGTTGTTTATATTGGACGTACCAAAAGTTCTGTAGAGTCACGCACAAAAGCACATCATTATAAATGTTTTAAGAGACATACAAGATCGCCCAATAGACCACTGTACGTTTTTTGGAGGTCGTTAAAATCACCGGCAGAGTTAAATTTTTCATTAGTTGAACAATGCAACCTTAAAAATCAGCGTATAAGAGAACAATTCTGGATTGACCACTTTCGACCAATTTTAAATGGCCGAAACGAAATAAAAAGTAATAGACGTTCATAAATCCTCGATAAACCCGATAAAAAAATATATAGATGCATGTTATGAATATAATGTTTTTGTATTTGTTGTTATTGCCTGTAGTTTTAGCGCGTCCGTCTATTACGTTGTGCATGATGGTTCGAGACGAGTCGGCTGTTATCGAAGAAACCCTTTTAAACATGTTGCCCTATATCGACAGATACGACATTACGGACACGGGTTCTACGGACGGTACTCCCGACGTCATTCGAGCGGTCATGAGTCGTAATAATGTGCCTGGCACTGTGTATCATACGGACTGGAATGGTTTTGGGGATCATGGTTCTGAAGTGGGTTCCCAGACAGTGATGTATTCGAATTGTTATGGACAAGCCGATTATCTTTTTAAGATGGATGCGGATGACCTTGTGATGGGTGTATTGAACTGGCCCCAGCCTATGGACAAGGATGGATATGACCTTTTGCAGCGGTCTGGTTCTGGCAATTCCTACGTGAATTTGAAGTTGTTGTCTGGTACTGTTCGTTGGCGAGCCTTTGGTCCGGTTCATGAGTATGTGTCGTCGTCTTCTGCGTTTACGTCTGCTCTTTTGGAGGGTGATTATTACATTTTGTCGCGTCGCCTTTCCAAGCGTAACGACGATGATCGAAAGTATGAGCGCGACGCATTGGTTTTGGAGAATGCGTTGGTTTCTGAGCCTGAGAATGCTCGTTATCAGTTTTATCTGGCTCAGTCTTATCGAGATGCCGGTCTTCTTGAAAAATCATTGTCGGCGTATTTGAAGCGCGCTACCATGAAGGGATGGCACGAGGAAAAGTTTTATGCAATGTATCAGGCTGGTAAATTGAAGGAATCGTTGAATTATTCTTTTGATGAAATCCATGATCAGTATTTGCGTGCATATGAGAGTCATCCTGAACGCGCGGAGCCTTTGTATGCGTTATCGCGTTTGTTTCGTTTAGCTGGGCGTCAGGCGACCGCCTATATATATGCACATCGTGCCGTGGGCCTGCTTCCGCATCCGCATTTTTTATTTGTGGATCGTTGGATGTATTCTGTTGGTATTTTGGACGAGATTTGTGCTACTGCTTGGTATGCGCATGCTTATGAAGAGGGTTTATCGGCATGTTCCAAGTTGCCATTAACGGATCGCATAAAGGAGAATCTCTCTTATTATTTAGACGACGTACTGGATATAGAAATTAAACTGTAATAACTCTTGGTTTTCTTTCTTGGTAATCTGTTTCTGTTTGTATTCCGTGTATACTAATATATATTTGTATGTATGTGAGGTATGTCCATAGTAATATTTTTGGAATGATGGTGATAAATAATAGATGTGTGTGTAGTAATAGAGCGAGTCCAATGGCAGCGAGTAGGTTTGTGGCGGCCCATAATGTGATTCCTGATTCTTTATGAATGTGTGCGACAAAGATCGGAATGAATGCGTGTTCGGATACGAGTAATATGACAGTGAATATGTGTATGATGTCGTTGGGAATGTATAGAGGTGGTACGCTGGCGATGGCGATGACGATTGGCAAGTATGTGATTTTTTTATGGTGTATTTTTGCGGGTATTTGTGTGAGTCTGTACCATGTGTCTGCGTGTAGGTCTGGTTTCCAGCAAATGGCTTTGCTTTTTGGTCCGAATGCGATGCATCTCGCTACGAGCCATGCCCATATGGACGCGGATAATACAAAAAATATTCTCATTTATGGAATATGTGTATCTCTAAATATGTTATTTGATCTCGAATATGTGATTTTTTGAATCCCGTTTCGATCGTTTGGGATCCGAATTGACTATATAAGTAAAAAATCAAACCTTAAGTAGTGATGTCAAGCCATTGGAATAGTTTTGATTTGAGTCAAGCGAAACGTCAAAAGACGGAACATGTGCAATTTTCCGAGTTGCCCTCTACGGAAAAAATATCCGAGGAGCATACGCCCGATATATTACAACCGACTGTTGATCAACCAGAGCAGCCAAAGACGTTGATGGTGGCGGAAACCTCCTTTTTTAACCAACGGAATAAAGACTTTTGGCATCGTACGGATCTCTCCCACTTGCGTCCGTATGATTTTCCGTATGTCCGGGCGTTAATTCAGCAAAAGCCGTGTGATACCTTGTCTCCGGAAGATATTAAGCATAAGGAGCATGTGCGTTGTACGATCCAGGTGGTGACTCGTGCATATGAGGAAAAATATTTGCGCGAACCGACGGGCAAAGAACGGTCGTGTATTATGGGCGATCAGTGCCAAGGGATGCATTTGCCTCATGTGAATGAGAATGCATTTGTTTTGCGCGAATTCCTTCTTCCTACCGAGGAGGAAGAGTACAATCGTACTGCAAAGTTGCCTGCCGAGGGTCGTTTGTGTTTAATGTGCAAACGTTCTGAGATTGCGCGCGCGTTTATTAATATTCGCGCCGATGGCATGGGCGTCAAGAACAATATTATTCTCCAAGATTATCGTAATATAGTGGACGAGGAGGGTGAGTATTGTCTTGAAGATTGTCTTTTATCATCGCCTCAAGTGTTTCAGGGCCTCTTGGACCCCGTAGTGTTGCATTTGCGCAATGCTTATCGTCTAAAGGTGTTGAAAGGCGTTCGTCATTACGAGCAGTGGCGTATGAAATATCCCGGCCAAGAGATGTCTTTTTTAACGAAGGCGCCCAAGAACTGAGCACTCTTGGGCGCATTTTACCATTCGAATTTGACGATGGGCTTACTCGCGAATTGCCTGAAAATACCTTATTGAATTATTTTTCAGGTTCTTCTTATGAGTGGCTTTTCATGGGTTCGTATTGGGATCGCTTACAAACCGCTGCGAATTATACTGGTCCCTTCGTTTGGTCACCTCCTCACGCCGACCATCCTTGGGTCAAATCGTTGATAGCCATTGTGCATGCGTCTATCGAATTAATGTCTTCTAAAGATTATCCGGAGCACATTTCTTTCTGTTTGTATATGTATTACGATGCTCATGTGTCCATTATGTGTGCTGTAGAGGAAACCAAAGAAGAACAATATTTGAGACAAGCATTCATGAAATATCCACCGAAAACGGCAAACGTGTTACAAGAAGGAAATTTGCCAGATATTGTTAATTATCAATTGCAATGTTCGTTTTGGAATGAAAACAAACCGAAGATGAAACCTATTGTCCATCTGATGTGCAAAGCGTTACCTCAGAGATGTCAAATCCGCAATTTACGTGAAATAATATCGAATTATTGCCAAACGGACGATTTGGTCCACGATTTTATGAAGAATGCTTTTTTATGTTCTGTGTTGGGCATGTACAAGCATTGTAAGGTCCGTTTGGGATGGGCCGAGCGCAAGGCTATTTTACGTCGTTTTGTCTATTTGAAACCTAATCGCATGCAGATTCAGGAATGGTTATTTACGAATTACCAGCATTTGTTGTTTTATATCATAAAGGAATTTTTAACGTTTTCAATGGGAATGATTCCTGCGTTGTACGACGAATTATGCCAAACGTACAAGTGGCATACATTTGAGACAACTGTGCATGATGCGATGGATCATATTCGTTCTATTATTAATCAAAATGTGGGTCGTTCTCAGTCGATTCAGGAGTGGTTATCTCAGATAGAATCGAATTTGATGCAAGTGAATAAACAACAGCTTGGTAATTTGTTCCGGCCACAGCGTCAGACATTTACTCAGACAGTCGTTTCGATGTGCAATCGTATTGACGAAATTGCGCAACATGTCAACCCTACGATCGAATTCCCGAACGAATACAAAGAGTTGCTTCGTCAGATGGTTCAACGTGTTGAAAGGGACACTATCCATATCGACTGGCTCAAATATTTCAATGTCAAACAGTCTACGATCGATTTATTGGTGAATATGTACCAGCATTCGCCTCAAAATACTTATCGCACTGATTTGCGTAAATTGTTGCAGAATTCATCTCGTTACGATTTCGAAGCGATTCGCGAGTTATTTGCCGCATTTCAACAAACCCATCACGATATGCGAACGTTTCCGTTGCCTGTGCATTATTATGAAAAGCAGTGTGTGGCGTTGCGTCGTCGTTACGGTTTGTCTCCGGGTGAAGAATTAAAAGATCATGTGGGTCAAGTATATTTGTGTTTGTCTTGCAATTCTTTCAAGGGATTCATAGTTCGTAAAGACAGTAAAACCAATAATTTGTTTGCGAATGGCCATCATAAAATCATCATCGATGATCAAACCTTAAAATGTTATTGTGGCCGTCGTTGCGAAAAATCAGATACAAAGAAGCGGAAGAGGATTGCAGTCGAGTCTTTTCTGGATGGTGTTGAACTGGAAGAGGCGCGTAAGAGAAGGGCAAAGAAAGATTGGAAAACCCAACGCAAAAATATGCAGAATGATTTGTGTGCGAATACGGAATGTCTCAAGTTTAATATGACGGGCTGTCTATTCCAATATTATGGAAACATGTATTTGTTTTGTCCGTCTTGTGGGAATCCGACCGTCTTTAACCGCGACCAATACGACAAACATGGGTTTACGTGCGGACAGTGTTTAAAAGAGGGTACACTTTACACTTCCGTTTCTTGTTATATATGCGACACTTACCGTGGAAAAGATTCGTGGACTACAGTTTCAGCCAAACCAGAAGAAGGGGAACCTATTTCAGTCGCCATTTGTAACGGTTGTTACAAACCATGGTTGCGACAATACGAAGAAACGATTCCATTGGACATATTAGATCAACAGAAAAAAAAAATGTCGGATAGAAAAATACAAAAAATACAAAATACAAAATAAAAGACATTAAATCCAAAATCTTACATTACATTCATATTTAATCATGTATACCTTTTGCCACATGTCAACTGTCAAAGTTGCTCCACAAACTACCTGGGCCTCTTCATTTACCAAAACAGTGACTACGGATCCCGAGATGTCTCGCACCCCAACAGAAATGCCAGAAACGGAAGAATATATGTATCTTGTATTGTTATGTGCGTGCATAATACTCTTTCTGTATACGTTTAAAAAGCCAGCCTGAGTACTCGGCCCGATGCTCGAGAGTCCATAGTAGGTAATGAATTGAGAACCGATTCCATGGACCACCCTGCCATTTTTACCCTTTCTTTGTCGTAGAATCCGGCGGATACCCACTGTGTAAGTGTGGGTTCCCAGTATCTTTTAATATCTTCTAGTTCAAAATTGAATCGTTTCCACGTATCTACGTTAGCGCCCATCGAGGTCATGATTTGCCATGTAAATCCCAATTCCACAAGCTGGTGGGTGGTATATCGAAGTTCTGCAAGTTCCGACATGGTTAATCTCATTTTTAACATTTCTGCAGCATTTAATTTAAGTTTATGTTTTTGTTCTGTCCATGAAAAATGAGATAAATGTGTTGGAAGGATTCCCATTTGAACCATATGGTCCCATGTGAATCCGAATTCTATAATATCCTTGGAATCGTATCTGGAGGCAATATCTTCAAATCGTACGCGTTCTTGCACTGCATCTTCTGGACCAAATCCACAGGCAAGGATGGTCGATAATTTTTTGTTTTGTTTCATGTGATCAATGAACGTTCTTGGAGAAGGCGTGAGTGGCGTAATGGCCTGCACAAAGGAATGTAACATTCCCCTGGATACTGTTGGTTTCAATCGTCGCTCTGATATTGCCATTAACATATCTGCATGCATGGCGATGGAACGGTCGTTGCCAAGTTCCGGCTTTTGATCTAAATGTTGATGACAATCTGAACATTGAGTGGAGAAAGGCGAAGCAAAGACACATGACAAATGGAAAACGTGTCCACAATCAAAGACTGCACGATCTTTGGTACCGATCTCCTTATTACATAACATACAATTAGACGAAGACATTTATTAAAATAGGTCTCTATTTATAATATAAATTACTTGTTTTACTTTTTACTTTTGCCCTTTTTTGCGACAGCTTTGACAACTTTTGGTGCGATGCGGCTTTCGCCTGCCTCGAGTTCTCCACCGGTTGTAATGACATTGCACTTGTGTAGAACAACGTCAACGGGGGCCCCGGGACGCGAATAAGAGAGTGCAGTACCCATAATGAATCTGCTAGCAAGTTCTGCGTCACCGAGTTCTTTTTTGAGGTCAGCATATGGTGTAACGACAAATTGAAGTTTTTCGTGTGGGATACCGGTCTGAAGAGCTCTGTTCTTTTTCTGACCTCTGCCAACTGGATTTGGAATATCCGCACAGATCAAGTCGCCCGGGTACAAGATAGAAGAACCATTGTTAAAAATAGTATTGAGGCCACCCATCGTAAGGACAAATCCCTGTTCGAAAACGTCTTTTTCGGGGGTGAACTCTGTCACCGCAACACCAGCATATTTCAACGTCTTGAGGATGGCTTTCTTTGCCGGAACCTTGTCCGAAGATGCGTTCAGGACTGGTCCAGACTTTCCTTTAAGGCCATTGGCAAAGGAAAAGACATGCATCTGATGGTCACCATAACGGCGGACGGACGGCTTGTTGCACTGCATTAAAATTTCACCTTCGAGCACTTTAAAGGCTTCGTCGGTACCAACAGCGGGGAAATACGGGTCGATGACGTTACCGTACTTGATCGATTGGAAATGACGGATGTCAAAAGCAACATTGATATCGAAAGAAGTTGGGCGGGCGAAAGGTTTGATACGACGGCGTTTTGCGGACGAATAAGACATATTAGATTTATAGAAATGAACCGATTTATATAGTACCTTTTTGTTTATATACGCATGAGCACCTCAATACGCTCAAGCAATTTACTTGTTTCTGTTACGTGAAGCGCACCCGCCAAAGAACTGGGGTGGGGCTTTTTTAATGTGGTTTGGCTCACAACGCCTACAGGAAGATTGAATTCTGCGCGTTTAAAGTCCTTACAACAATCCATTAAAGGGACTGCTTCGTAAAATCCAACCCCACGATCGATCGGATGTCTCACCCCTGATGGGTCGGGAATGGCTTGGATCTTATCCTTCCCTTCTCTAAAAACAAATCCAATCCAAAGAACGTCGCCACGGCGAAGGTTTCCACGGACAGGCTGCCAAAGACGGGCAACGCGAGAACGGCCTCGGACATTGACATTCAAAAGCCTTTGCCATTTGCTACCAGTATCCATATCGTTATTCAGAATACCAAAATAATTCCAATCCTCTTGGATGGCTTCGATGGAAGAGTACTTGAGCTGCTTATTAGAATTCGTTTCAGTCCTCAATAGATAATTTAACACACATAGATTTGCCACGACATGGTGCTGGCCGACGGCGCGCTCGTCACCACGCTTCACAAATAAGATATCGCCCTCAGAATAGCCCTTTTCAAAGCCGCGGTGAAAAGGTCTAACAAAGAGCGGGGCGCGCGCCGTAGAATTTACCATAGATTCCGGAACATTGTTATGTAATGTTGGATTCTGAAGAGCAGAAACGGCAGGCTTAGAGCCGTAATCAGCACGGACAGCTGACGAAGATTTGAAAGAAAAGGGTGGCGCCGAATTCACATTTCCAAGGGTCGGGGTTCCAGACAATGATGCGATGGATGCCATGTTATTTTAAGAAAACACTATCCTATTTATACTGTCTAAAACTTATTCTTGCAAGACAAAAAAATATGATTCATTTTTATACATCTTTTCATATTCAAATCTAAGAAAAACTATACGGCTTTATATTCTGAGTTTTCGCAGCCGTTTCCTTACTCAATGGTCCCTTCCAATACTTTATCAAATCTAACTTATGCTTAGACAATGCGATCCACTGCTTGATTGCTCCATTGTCCACCTTTGTACGGCCAGTTACATTATTACGACTAAGGATATTTTCACGACGCACATGTCTCTGCATAGAATTCACAAACTGGATCTCAGAACCTATCATACGCTTCATATTCATACGATGCTTGCTAAAATGGGCTTTACAGGTTTCGGCAGTTACGTCAGGCGCCTCAATACCCTGCCTTTCAAGAGGTTCTTTGACATGAGTACGATACAAATCGGCTTGTAAATTGTAAATTTCATCGTCTTTCACCTTGCCAACCATCTGCTGATCAATTTCTTGCATTCTCTGGATCACAGAATGGGCCTCTCCAGAACCACCATCACCATATTGACACAAAGCACATTTACAATCAAGATCATGGCCACCATCCTCCTCGTCGTCCGAAAAATAACAAGGGACAAACTCACCAGGGTCATCCTCTTCCATCATACCATTATTGTCAACGACAGCTTCAAAATCAATGGCAGGGAGAATCTCCATTCATTCATAGACAAACGACCGCCTTAAATAGGGCAGACACAGACTTTTTTCTGTCAACAACCAAACGTCGATACCGTATGCGAACGCTTAAAACAACTATTGAGGCAAGTATTTTTCATTTGGCGCGCCTCGTCTTTGGTCAAATAACCGTCGCCATTTGCATCGCAATCTGACAACACTTTGTTGATACCGCCAAACGTTTTAAAAGGGATGCGCTGGTACCAAGGCAAATAATGATCAATCGCATGTCGCATCTCATGACGACTTATACGACCATCGCCATTCAAATCAGCTTTATCGTAAAAACAAGTCAGTGCCTTTTCTCGTGTAGGACATGAAAGGGCTGAAACGACAAGTGTTCCCAGAAATATAAGACGATTCATTTTAGCAACGAAAGATATTCTTTATATACTGAATAAACACTATAATAAATGGAAGCCCGCTTTCGAGAAGCCGAAT
>Ga0209632_10000032_pt1 | contig 145339 bp, 135 predicted proteins | sample COG_10_FD_184754 | JGI IMG/M metagenome (GOLD analysis project Ga0209632, IMG submission 184754) | Pelagic Microbial community sample from North Sea - COGITO 998_met_10 (SPAdes) (version 2) | ecosystem: Environmental > Aquatic > Marine > Neritic zone/Coastal water | place: Helgoland, sampling...
TTCATCGATAAGCTTATTAATATTTACCATTTACGTGTTGAATACCCTGAATAATTTGGCAGTTATTTTTTTAAAAAAAGCATTGCTTAATAATGATTAAAAAATTACATTTGCACTTTTATTATTTTAATTTTGGAGAGGTGCCAGAGTGGTAATGGAGCAGATTGCTAATCTGTCAACGTGTAAGTGTTGCCAGGGTTCGAATCCCTGTCTCTCCGCAAATTAATCCCGATAACTATTTGTTTTCGGGATTTTTTTATTTAAGTCAAAATATGCTTTATACAGAAGATAACTCAGGATTTTTTTATAAATATGAGGAAACTCATCATGCTTTTGGGTATGGGGTTTCTAAACCCATAGTGATTTTATAAAAAAAACAATTTTTTAGAGTTAGAGTAGTAAAATCAATTTTTAATATCTACTAAAAAACTCCCAAATTAAAGAAGTGGTCCGAAGGTTGTAATTCTCACCCATAGCAAATCTATGGTCCAAATTTTCGATTAAATAACACTAAACTTCATTGTTGCTCTTCGAGTTGATGTATTTCGTTATTTTAGTTTGATCTTGCTCAGAATTTTCATGAAGATTATATTCATTTAATTCAGCCCAAAACACTATAATGTCTAATGTTTTGGGAGCTCCTCCCCATCCTCCATAGAGATTGGTCAGACCATCTACAGGAACTATTCGATCAAGTCCTCCAGAAATCTGTAAAATTGGAACCGTACGAGCAAGACTTGGATTATTCCATATTTTTAAGTTCATGGTTCCTTTTATACTTACTGCTGCTTTGAATATTTCAGGTCTCTTCACTATCAATTCATAACTCATAAAGCCACCGTTCGAATATCCACTTGCAAAGGTTTGAGAAGGGTTGAGTTGGTAAGTTTCTTACAAGTAAAGTGCCAATTGGCTCAAAAAACCTGCGTCATCAACATTTATTCAAACAAAAACTAGTTCTGATGAGACTCAACAATCGAGAACAGTTAATGTTACATCATCATCAATCGAAGATCCGATAAATCAAAATTTTACACCTAAGGTTATTTTTATAAAGAAATTGAAATATATTCATCAGTACTTTATAGACTTGGTTTAGCACCTATTCTTATACCAAAATCAGGAAGTTTACTGGAATAAGGGTTGTACATAAATGAATCAGATAGGGGGCTACGCCAGATAAAATCTACTCTGAAAAAACGAATATTTCCATAGCCTATGTTTTCAAAACCAACACCATATTCGTAATATATATCTGAGTCAGGACTGTTATAATTGATATTTGATCGATTAGCTGCAACATTTTCTGAAGTTGTGCTTCCATAAGCAAATCGAAAAGTTGCTAGGGTCCTGAGTTTTAATTTTTTAACTAAAGGGATTTTATTTGAAACAAAACCATTGAAATGGTGTTCAAAGTGTCCCATCAAATAAGCATCTGCTACCATATCGTAATAATTCAATAGCGCAAAGGTTTTTGGTTTTAATGAATATCCTTGATTTGATGGAATAGCGCTAAGAATGGGTAGTGGAACGATTCCATAGGTTTTACCTATTTCTAAATTAGTTTCAAGATTCCCCAGAAAATTAAGTAAATAGGTTTGTTTGTAGGACATTTGAATTTTATCATAATCAAGCATTCCACCAAAAATTCCTTTGACTCCTGCAGTGTACTTAAAAACAAATTCTGGGTGAAGGTTTTTGCCGTATTTTTGATCAACTCCATAACCAAATACATTTCTTCGGGGAGTGTAGTTCAAATAGGCATTGAATTTAATATTTCTGTATTCAGTAAGTGTTTTTTGATTTTTCCTGAAGGCTATGGAGAAAAATTCATTGGCAGCAGAAGCTATTTGTTCTGATATTATATTTAAACCCAAGTGGAAATTATTTGTAAGACCAAAATCTAAATTAACCCCAAACCTTTCGATGTCAGATAAATAATAATTCAATCCTCTTGCTATGAAGGAGTTTCTTCCACCTGCCCTAAAATCAATAAGGTCTTTTGTTTTTAAAAGCCTAATTCCCAACTGCTCAAAATCATTTGAATAAACCATTCCGACAGCAATTCTAGGTTTTTTGTGAATAAGGTATTTAGCGTCTATTGCATATTTTGTTTTTTTATCACCAAAACCATGTGCTATATATGCATTTGACCGAAAACGATCATCCATGGTTTTGAAAGATCTAAAACCTAAACGAAGCCTATTTCCCTCTACGTCGTTATTGTTAAAAGAATTCCACCATTTACCAAACTGAATCCCTGGTAAAATATCTGCATACCCTCCGGTAATAAAATCCGTGTAACTGACAAGAGACTTTATTTTGTGATTTTCCTTAATTTCAGATAAAATTTTCCGAGTACTTTGAGAATAATTCTCGCTATTTTCGTAAGGCACCCAAAAGGTTTCATCTTGGAAGTATTCATTCTTTGAAAGTTGCACGCTTTTATTTTGATAAAATGAGGCCTTTTTGGGTTTGTTAAAAACATACTGATCAAAAAACTCACTTTTTTTAATCGTTACTCTTTTACCTTTTTCTTCTTTTTTAATTACTGAAAAATCACCCTCATATCGATTACGTTTTGGAAGATAAACACTGTCATTTTGTATGATGTATGTTTTTTCTATTATTAAATCACTAACTAAATTTAAGTTGATGTTTGGATCAATACGCATATTAATTTTGGTAAGAGCATAACTTGGTGCGGATACAGTAAAATTACCAGTAAATGCAAGATCACCTGCTCTTCTGGGAAAAAAGTACAGGGTGTAAAGTTTTTCTTTTTTAAGTTCAACACTATCCAAGAGTATGTAGTCATAAACCGCAAATCCACTTTTAGATAGAGGACTTTCGAATACTTTATCCGCAAACAAAAGCCTTTTTTTATATACATCTATATCCTGAAAAACTCTTTGAATTCGATCAAAAAAGAATCCTTTAGGAGCAATCCCGCTAGAACGCTCACCTAAAGGAGTAACTTTTGAGATGTTGAGACTATCATTACCATATACTTTTTCAACTTTTTCTTTTAAATTCAAAGGAATATATACGTTGTTATTGGCATTTTGTTTTAATGTGGTGTGAATAGAGTCATAACTTTTTTGCAGTATTTTTTTAAGAAATAAACTATCAATATTTTTTAAGCCAACTTCGGTTGAAGTGAATTTTTGATATTCATATGACGAGAACATATTAAGTCCATTGATTTGTTTTTTTGACCAAATCTTTTTCAGAATAGGATAAGCAGGGTTCTCTTTTTTCCGAAGTCTTTTTTTTGGTTTTTGAACCACAACAACTTCTTTTAACTGTTCTCCCTCTTGAAGGATGATTAGTAAATTTCGAACTCTTTTTTTAGGTAAATTAATTTTTTGATTTTGATATCCCAAGAGACTTATTGAAAGTTCTTGACGAACCTGATTTGAATATAAAGTAAATTTCCCGTCAAAATCGGTAATTGAACCAATTTGACTTCCACTAAAAAAGACATTTACAAAGGGAATTGGTTCTCCATCTTTATCTTTTACAATTCCAGATACACTAGTTTGAGCAAAGGTAAACCCAGAAAATAATATGAACAAGAGTATAATTTTTTTTAAGGAATTACTCTTGTTTTTATAAATTAATAAATTCATTTATTTTAGATAAGAATAAATGACTTGGGATGTAAAAATACACAATAGTTAAATATTATACTGAGCTTTTGTCAAACAGAATTAGAATTTATTTAAATACTAAGGATCAATTCTGTTATTTGCAAATCCCTTAAATCATTACAGTTAATTATTGGCTTCTTTTTTTTATTTAATCGTTTCAAATTTCACTCTGATTCTTCTAGAATTTGAGTATTTAATAAAACAATCTCAGTTTTAAAGATGATTTTTTTTATGGAACTCAATAATGGGTTAATAAATCTTCTTTTAATTGTAGGTTGCGATTGAAAAAAAAAGCAAAAACATTTTTTTTTGTAATAAGCATTCATTCCTTATGGGATTTATAAATTTTGAGATATATTTGCGCTTTGTTTTGCGAAAGCAAAATATGATGTATTTTCGGGGTGTAGCGTAGCCCGGTCATCGCGCCTGCTTTGGGAGCAGGAGGTCGCAGGTTCGAATCCTGCCACCCCGACAAAAAACATTAAATACGGGCCAGTAGCTCAGCTGGATAGAGCATCTCCCTTCTAAGGAGACGGTCAGGGGTTCGAATCCCTTCTGGCTCACTAAAAACCCTAGTTTTTATCAAGAAAACTAAGGGTTTTTTTATTTTCATTTATCAAATTTTGATAGCTGTTGATGAAGAACATAACTTTAGTTCGTATACATTTTTTTAATAATAGAAATAGAATCTTCAATAATTTTTGAGAGTACATTTAAGTCAATGTCATCATTTTTTTTGAAATAAATACATCCTTTACTCTTCTTATATTTACCAAGTCCATCAAAATTTAAATCTTGATGTTTTAGATCACACATTAAATAGGTTGTCATTGCGTTTTTACGTGGTGAAAATCCTGTTAGAAACTAGTCTCCCTCTCTACCACTTTTGTGTTTATAGTGATAGGTTCCAAAACCAATAATACTTGTTCCCCAAATTATGGGCTTTTTATTCGTTATTTTTACCATCAATTCAATGAGTACTCGACTGTCTTTTCTTTGCTGGTGAGATTTCAGTTGGTCTATGAACAGAGAAACTTTGTTTATTGTAGGAATTGTTTTGCTGGGTTTCATAGCAATAGATTTGGGTTTATTTTATAGAAAAAATGGTTTTGTACAATCTTTTAAGAACGAATTAATACCTAAAACGACAAATTTTATCTTTTAGAAACCTTATTATTACTGATTCCCCTTTGTCTGCTACAACGAAATCGATCTACTTCCATGCCACGTGATTTTCTATGTTTTGTTTTTCTTCCTTGAACACGGGCTCGCCAGAGTCTAAAACTTGTAGGTTTTAACTCAAGTCGCATAATTCGAATTACCTCCTGTTCTTTTATTTTAAATTGATCTAAAATGGCATCAAAAGGTGTTCGGTCCTCCCATGCCATTTCTATGATTCTATCCAGTTCTCGCTCGCTAAAATCCATTTCTTTTTTCATTTTTATTGTATTCTTTTTTTATTTGAGAGTGTATGTCTACTTAAAATGCGTTTACTTTCTTTGTGTACTAGAGGTTTTTTCTTCATGTTCCACAAGACATCACTTGCCAATTTTCTACTTTCATTAAGATTTACAATAGGTTTGGGATAATTTTTACCAGGATAAAAATTATACATCACTTCTTCAAAAGGTGTAATTGCCCAAGGGGTATGAACTAAACTGTCTGGCAAGGGAGTAAGTTCTGGGACCCAGATTTTAGTAAAAGTTCCAAGCGGATCATGTTCAATACCGTTCTTTACTGGATTGTAAATTCTTAGGGTGTTGATTCCTGTCTCTCCGGCTTGCATTTGTAATTGTGGAAAATGAATTCCAGGTTCAAAATCCAAAAATACGCGTGCCAAATATGCTGAGGCTGATTGCCAGGGTTGCCACAATTGATGTACAAAAAAGGAAACAACTAATGCACGCATTCTAAAATTTAAATATCCTGTAGTTGCTAAACAACGCATTGCTGCATCCACTATTGGCACTCCTGTTAATCCTTTTTCCCATGCTTCAATATGTTCCCTATTGATTGGTTTAGCTAAATCATGGTATCCTTTGTTAACCGACATAAACTCCATTGAATATTCCATTTCAAATTTTTGAATGAAATGAGCTTGCCAGCGTAATCGTGATTCAAAAGACTTTAGTCCTCTACTTGTATTTCCTCTTGCCTTTTCTTGTTCGGTTCTTTGAAGGAGTTGTCGCATCGAAAGATTCCCATAAGCTAGATAAGGTGAAAGCCGACTACAACTTTCTCGAGATTGTTTTGGCTTTGAGATGTATTTTTGATAATTGTAGTGTCGCTTTTCAAAAAAAGAATTCATATACCGATGAGCTTGTGTACTTCCCCCAATTTGAATTTTTCTAGAACTTTTGGTTTTTAAAGTAGGAGTTACCAAAAATTTACTCAAAGACTTAACCTTGTTTTTTTGTAAAAATGAACTTCCTTTTTCTGGAATTGGATATTGAGTTTTATTCATCAATTCAGTCCACTTTGCTAACCATTTTTTTCGATTAGTTAAACCGCGAAAAACTCCTTGTTGGTTAAATTCTTTCCAAGAAATCCCTTGTGTTACACACCATTTTTTAACTGATTTATCTCGGATAAATGTTATATTAAGTCCAGTCTCCTGATGAGAATAGAGTTGACTGATGTTGTATGTTTGTTTAATTTTTTCGAATGTTTTGATGATGCAGCCTTGACAAATGAGTACGGTAGTATTGTATCTTTCAAGTTGTTCATTGAGTTCTACCAAGGATTGTTTTATGAAATCAAAATGTCGAGAACTATAATGGGGGTCTTGAGCAAAAATAGTTTCAAAAACATAAAGTAAAAGGATCTGCTTATTCTCATTAAGTGCATTGTGTAGAGGCTCATGATCATTCAGTCGTAGATCCCGTTTAAGCCAAACTATCCCCAAAGATGATTTTTTAGTACTCATCTGGATTTTGTATAATGCTTGCAGCACGTTGCTTAATTGCCGTTAGTTCTTCTACTGGGATCTTTTCTAATAAACGCAACATCATGGCCATTCTATTGTTTTTTGCAAACTGTTCTTTTTTATCGTCTAAGAAATTCCAATACAAACTATTAAATGGACATGCATTTTCTCCAGTACGTATTTTTCTATCGTAACCACAACCTGAACAATATGTACTCATTTTGTTGATGTAAGCGGCAGCAGAAATGTAAGGTTTGGTCGCTACAATACCTCCATCTGCCCATTGGCTCATTCCTCTTGTATTGGGGAGTTGAACCCATTCAATTGCATCGGCATAGATTCCCAGATACCATTGATCTAATTTTTGAGGATGTATTTGAGCCAAAAGTGCAAAATTACCTGTAATCATCAAACGTTGAATGTGATGAGCATGTGCATTTTCCAATGAATTGTTGATGCTGTGACTTAAGCAGTTCATTTTAGTTTTTCCTGTCCAATAAAAGTCCGGGAGCGGGTTGGTGTTATTTAAAACATTTTTTGAAGCATAGCTTGGCATTTCTTTCCAGTAAATTCCACGAATGTATTCTCTCCAACCTATAATTTGCCTCACAAAACCCTCAATTTGTGAAAGTTCGATGCTATCCTGATTTTGTTTGTAAAATTCAATTGCAACCTGAACAACCTCCAAAGGGCTGATTAGTTTTACATTTAAAGCAAAAGATATTCGCGAATGAAAAAGATTTATTTCCTTTTCATGCATGGCATCTTGATAATCTCCAAAATGTATCAAAAGGTTTTTACAAAAGTAATTGAGCTGTTCAAGGGCTTCAGGTCGATTGGATGGAAAAAGAAAATGATTCTCATTAAACTTTCCTAAGGTTTTTATTCCGACTTCTTCAATCATTTGTTTGATGGCTCCTAAATTTTCATTTTTAGGAAGATAGGCTTTTGGAATCTCAGGGCTTCCTTTCCATTTGTTACGGTTGTTTTTATCAAAGTTCCATTGACCTCCAAAGGGTTGATTATTTTCTACTAAAAGATCAAATTTCTTACGCATATTACGGTAGAAAAATTCCATTACATACTGTTTTTTACCCTCATAAAAAACAGATAAATCTGTTCTACTACTCATAAAATGTTCAGTGTCGAATACTTCGGTATTGATATTCAATGATTTACAAAATTCAATAAGATGTTGATCTAACCTGTATTCATCTGGCAATTGATATTGGAATTGGGAAATTTTGTATTGCTTAATTAATGATTTCAAATTGGCTTCTATAGTTTGTCTGTTATCAGTAGAATCTAATTTGATGTAGTGAGTCCTGTGGCCTTTGCTTTTTATCCTTTTTTCAAAGGCTCTCATTGCAGAAAAAAAGGCAACAACTTTTTGAATATGATGTTTTACATAATCTGTTTCTTGACGCATTTCCATCAAAACATAGATATTGTTATCATCAACTTGTTTGAACCAAGAGTGATTTTCATTAAGTTGATCTCCAAGGATTAATCGTAAAATCATTCAAATAAATTTTGTTGACACCACAGCCGTTGAAATTTTCCTGAGGAATCATAGCGTTCAGCTTGAAATGAGATATTAAATTTTCGGTCTCTAGGATCATTTCCTACCCCAGAAACATAAGCCCAATTACCGTAATTGCTATGAACATCATAATCAATCAATAAGGATTCAAAGTATGCAGCACCCATCCGCCAATCCATCAGAAGATTTTTTGAGAAAAAAGAAGCTACATTTTGTCTTCCGCGATTACTCATCCAACCTGTTTTTTTAAGTTCCAACATGTTTGCATTAACAAAAGGTTCTCCAGTTTTTCCATCAATCCATCGTTCAAAACTTTTTAAATCTGTTTTCCAATGGTATTCTCTATTGAAAATGCCTCCAATCTGAAATATTTTATTTTGATGTTTCAAAGCAATGTATTTAAAATAATCTCTCCAAAGGAGTTCAAAAATCAACCAGTATGTGGATTGATTTTTCTCAATTTCTTGTTCATAGCGTTTCACTTCCCAATAAATTTGCCTAGCAGATATAGATCCGTTTGCCAACCATGCAGACAACTTTGAACTATAATCGACACCAAGCATACCGTTTCTTGTTTTTTTGTAAAACGATAATTTTTTAGATTGCCAAAAGTAATGTATTATTCGTTTTTGGGCAGCACTGCTTCCACCTTTGAAGGGAAAAGCTGTATTAAGATTTGGTTTTATTTCTTCTAATCCTAAATCGACTAGGGTAGGGCACTTATATTTTTTGTTTGAATAACTCGATTTGCATTGAATTTCTATTGTTGGATAACAATTCCTTACTGGAATTTTTTTTTCACATTGTTTCCTAAATGTTGTAAATATTTCAGGAAGTTCATCTATTATTGTTTTTTGATCATCGGGATGATACAAAAACTGATCGTAATATGAATGGGTTTTAATTTTAGGGGAGAGATTGTTTTTTAGTTCAATTTCAATATTTTTTTCTTCTTTGGTCCATTCCTCTTGGTAGTAAATAGCTGTAATTTTTTCTACTTCCATTTGCAAAGGAATTCCAGTAGATGGGCTTTGTTTATCAATAATTAGTGAAATGTTTTTAGCGGCGAGATCTTTTTGAAGTTGTTCAACAGTTTCAATTAGGAATTGAGCACGAAAAGATTCTGTTTTTCTGAAGCCCCACACTGTTTTTTTGAAAAATTTTGGGTCAAAGCTGAAGTATGCAACTACTCTTTCATAGGTTTGTGTTGCCTGTAGCAATCCAAAATGATCCGTTGATCTGAGATCGTTTCGAAACCATATTAGTGCAGTTTCTTTTATTTTTTGCATCTTTTACTACAATATTTTATAAAATTCCAATTGCGTTCCCATTTTTTTCTCCAGCTGAAGGGGCGTTGGCATGTTGGACATATTTTTTGAGGCAGGTTCTTTTTTTTGACAGTTTTCATTCTGGATTCACTGCTTTTTTAAATGTTTTTAAGCAGCGTTCACGTGCAAATTTGTGTTCAACGATAGGTTCTGGATAAGTTATTTCTTGAAATTCTGGAACCCATCTTTGAATGTATTCCATTTTTTTATCAAACTTTTTTATTTGCTGAGTGGGATTGAAGATTCTAAAATATGGTGAGGCATCAACTCCGCATCCAGCAACCCATTGCCAATTTCCTACATTACTAGATTGTTCATAATCCAATAACTTTTGAGCAAAATAAGCTTCTCCCCATCGCCAATCGATTAGGAGGTGTTTACATAAAAAACTTCCGGTAAGCATTCGAACTCTATTGTGCATAAATCCGGTTTTATTGAGTTCTCTCATACCCGCATCCACAAAAGGGTAACCTGTTTTTCCTTCGCACCATTTCTTAAATTCATCTTCATTGTTTCTCCATTCAATCCGCTCATATTTTGGTTTAAAACATTGGCTAGTTGTGTTTGGAAAGTGCCATAGAATTTGCATAAAAAATTCTCTCCAAACGAGCTCTTTGAGAAAGGTATTGTTTTTTGACATTGAAGCATCAGAGACCATCTTTCTTATACTTAGGGTTCCAAAACGTAGATGGTATCCCGTTCGAGAGGTTTGATCTAATGCTGGATAATTTCGTATTGCTTCATAATTACCAATAATTGCCCTATTCAGGACATATTTGGGGTAAGGTTTATTTGTTTTTTCAAATCCCAGATCATTTAATTCTAATTCAGGTTGTATGATGGAAGCTAGGTTTTGTAAATGGTTTTCTGATTTATAACTTGGAATTCCATCAGTTTTCATTTTCTCTATCCATTTTTTTGAATAAGGAGTATAAACCCGATAGGGTAAACCATCATCTTTGGTAATTTCTAACTTCTCATAAATAACTTGATCTTTGAAAGTTTCAAAGTCTGATCCATTTTTTTTAAGGAGTTTTTTTATTTCTTCGTCTCGTTTTCTAGCATAAGGTTCATAATCATGATTAGTAAATACTTTTTTTATGCTGTATTTTTTTAAAAGTTTTTCAAAAACGGCTTTGGGTTTTCCATGATACATTCCAACGTTACATTTTTTCTCTATCATTGCATCTGAAAGTTTTCCCAAGGCCGTATGAATCATTTCGACGCGGGCGTCTTTTTTTGAAGGTAATTTTTCTAATATTTCGGTATCAAAAATGAAAATTGGGAGTACTTTGTTGACATCTGTTAATGCATGATATAAGCCTGCATTATCATCAAGTCGCAAGTCTCTTCGAAACCAAAATATAGACAGTTGTTCCAATCAGTTTGTTTTTAAGTTTCCAATTCCACCATCTAAATGGATAATTTGTCCTGTCATCCACTTGCTTTTATCACTTAAAAGGAAGCACGTTGTTTCTGCAATGTCTTTTGCAGTACCAATTTTTTTAAGTGGATGTCTTTCACTCGCTTTTTCCAGTTTTGTTTCGTTGTTTAGGAATTTGTCAGCCAAAGGTGTGTTGGTCAAGGACGGAGCAATGGCATTGACCCTAAATTTAGGCGCGTATTCAGCCGCAAGTGATTTGGTCAGCCCTTCAATTGCTCCTTTTGATGTAGCAACTGATGTGTGAAATGGCATGCCAGTTAGAACAGCAACAGTACTGTAAAAAACAATACTGGCTTGTTCGCTTTGCTGTAAATTTTTCAATACTGATTGCAGGCTCTTGATGGCTCCTATCACATTAATTTTAAAGTCATCCTCAAAAGCTTGAGGCTTTAGTCCACGAAAAGGTCTTAGGTTGATGCTTCCGGGACAATAGACAAATCCATCCAGTTGTTCAGGTAAAAGAGAACTGTCAAGAGACTCTTGGATTGCATCATAATAAATATAAGTGACTTTTTGTGGGTCTAGGTTTTCAGATGACCTGTTAGCAACATAAACGTTGTTTTCATCTTGCAGTTGTTCTACAATGGCTTTACCAATACCAGAGGAACCTCCAATTATGAGAATATTTTTTTTCATTTATTGGTCTTTAAAAACTCCAAAGAGTTCAATTAGTTTATTGTATCTGAAATCAAAAATCTCTTTCAATTTTCCTTTTACTAATATGGGGTGTGCCAATCGTCCTAAAAACCCAAAGGGTAGTTTGTAGTCTACGATATCAATCATTTCTACCCCTCCTTTTATTTCTTTTATAAAATGTTTGTGATGCCAAAGTGCATAGGGTCCAAAACGTTGTTCATCAACAAAGTATTTTTGGTAATCTACATGGGTGATCTCGGTAACCCATCCTGTTCGGATACCGAATACTGGAGTTACAGTATATTTGATAATCTGTCCTGCATACATTTTAGATTCATTTCCTTCCAAAATTTTAAATCCCATATAAGGGGGTGTTATGGTTTTTAAATTCTTAGGATCACTCAAAAATTCCCAGGCTTTAGATATTGTAATTGGAAGCTTTTGGATGGTTTTAAGTCTGTAGATTTTCATTTATTTTTTTTTAAAGATACAAATGTTTAACAAATTTAATAAAATATTAAACAAATTTACTTTAAAACGTAATAACCCATCCTCAAAATCGATTTAAACCACTAAAAATTTCACATTTAGACAACAAAATGAAGCATTATGATTTAATTTTCACTTTCAATTTTTTTAACATCTTTATACAGAAGATCTTTTGCCTTCAAGCGTATTCTTTTGGCTAGTTTAGAATTAGTGTAATACTTTAACGCACAATAAACAGTTTGTCTAGTGGTTTTAAATTCTTGAACAATAATATTTTTCTGCGAGGCAGTTATTAAAATTTCCTTTGTGTGAATATCCTTTTTCATTTGTGGTTAAATACTTCATTTTTTTCTAACGACACAACTCCCACCGTTCAGGAAGAAGATTTTCCTTACGAGGTTTCTATCACTTTTGTACCAAAAACTGCAATTATTGATTTTATGATAGAAATTGAAGGATCTACAATGAATACTAAATACAAGGCTGGTGATATTGTAGCTTGCTCGATTGTCGATATAGATGATTTTATTCAGTGGAAACGGGTTCACGTTGTTGCAACAAAAAGCCAGGGTATTCTATTCAAAAGAATAAATGAATCAGCTAATCAAGATTATTTGGCCATGATTTATGATTATACAAAATATGCTTCTTTTGAAGTTTTAAAGTCAGAAATAATTTCAATTGCTTTAGTTGTAGGTTTGGTACGCCAGGTTTAATTCATCTTAATTGTAAACTTTAGCTTATCTATTTTAAGAATTTAATCTATTATACTAATTATCATTAAGTTATTAAATTATATACCTCAAAACTGTATTCCGATTCATTAACATATTAATTCAATACAAATTCTTACATTTGAGTTTACATAACTAAACTAGTTTCTATGAAAAACACAATTTTATCTTTAATCTTTTTGGTAGGTTCTTTTGTTTCGGCACAGGTACAGACCCCACAACCAAGCCCTAGTTCACAATTGTCCCAAACTGTTGGGTTAACAGAAGTGAATGTGAAATTTTCGCGCCCTGGAAAAAAGGGTAGAGCTATTTTTGGTGCTTTAGTTCCTTATGGAGAGCTATGGAGAACCGGAGCAAACAAAAACACTACAATCAGCTTTAGTGATCCTATTACCATTGGTGGACAAGAACTTGCTGCTGGAGAGTATGCAATATTTACACGTCCTGGAAAAGCAATGTGGGAAGTTATTTTTTACAACGATACATCAAACTGGGGAACCCCGGCTGAATGGGATGCTGAAAAGGTTGCTGCAGCAATAGAAGTAGCTCCCACTGAAGGGGGATCTGTAGAGTCTTTTTCTATTTGGATTTCGAACCTCCACAACAATGGAGCTACCTTAAATATTGGTTGGGATACATCAAGGATAGCCATTCCCTTTGAAGTCCCTACTGTTGCAAAAGCATCGGCTTCTATTGAAGAAGTTATGAAAAACAATCCCAAACACCGTGATTATTACAGTGCGGCGGTTTATTATCTTCAAGAAGGTCAGGATTTAAATCAAGCCAAAGAATGGATTGCAAAGGCAGCAGAAGGTAAAAGCGATGCTTATTGGTATTTTCGTCAACAATCGCTAATTCTTGCTGGGCTCAACGATATAGAGGGTGCAATTGCTGCGGCTAAAACATCTCTAGAATTGGCTACAAAAGCCGGTAACCCAGATTATGTTGCTCTAAACGAGGCATCTCTTGCTGAGTGGGCAAAATAAAAGTATACCATTGATTAGTAAGTATTAAACCCTGTTTCGGCAGGGTTTTTTGATTTTTAATCAGTTGGTTTTTTCGTTTGCATCTAAATTATTTGTATTAATGGGGGTAGCATCATAAACAATTACTTTTTTCCAAAGATGTTCAGCTTCTTTTATAAAGGTCATGTGGGTGGGATCAACTTGATATGCCGCTTCGGCTGCTGCATGGAACTGACTAGTATTGAGCCAATAAAGATTTCAATCCCAAAGAAAAACATTCTCCAATGTAAGACCCAACTCAATGCAAAAAAGTCTTTGAAGAAGTCAGAACCTCGATTTTTGGTGTAAACTTCAAATGACTTTAAAGTTCCTACTATGGTAATGATAAACGCAGGAGTAACAGTTAGCTTGTAAATTTTTTCAAAATACTCAAGAAATAAAAAGCTTCCAAGCGTGTAAAGGATTACAATTCCTAAAAAATAATTAAGTGCCTCTTTGTCTGAATATTGTTTTTCAACAATTTTTTGTTCGACACCTTTTAGGTCAGTCCAGATCATTTATTTTAATTTTAGGATGCCAATCCTAAATCAAGGGAATTAAATAGCTTAGTTAATTCATTGAAGTAGATAAGATTGGGTTAATGCAGATTAACTAAAAAATAATAACAAACAAATACCTAGTTCTTTTTAGGCAGAAGAATTTGGATGACTAGACCCAAGGTTACGGTAAGGGCAGTTCCAATAACATTCAACCAGAGGTAGCTGAAAAAATCCAAATAGAAAAACCCAATAATCAAAATTTCAGAAACTATGGCTGCATAGAAAATGGCTTGTCCCTTGATTCGTTTTATAAAAATAGCAACTACAAAAACACCTAAAATTGTTCCGTAGAAAATAGAACCGATGATGTTAACTAATTGAATAAGGTTTTCTACTAAACTTCCAAAACCCGCAAATAGAATTGCAATGACTCCCCAAAGGAGGGTAAAGAGTTTGGAGGCATTAACATAGTGTTTTTCGGATTGCTGCTTTCGATTTCTTTTGTAAAGATCTACAACTGTGGTTGCAGCCAGCGCATTTAGTTCTGAAGCGGTTGAACTCATTGCAGCGGATAGGATCACAGCAACTAGGAGTCCGATAAGTCCTTGAGGTAAATATTTTAAGATGAATGAAATAAATACATAATCCTTATCATTGACTTCAATTTCTGGGTCAGCATTTTGAATTAGTGTTTTGACCTCAACACGAATTTCTTTTTCACGAGTGTCTAGGCTTTTTATAGCTTTTAAATCCAGGACTTTGGATGTGAGAAGAAGGCTGCGTTTTTTTTCTTGAATTCGATCCAATTGCTTTTGAAAGGTTTTGAGCTCCCCTGAAGAGGTCGAATTTTGAACGGCCTCTACTGCTTTTGGATTGAAATGAATGGGTGCGGGTTCGAATTGATAAAATACAAAAACCATAACTCCTACAAGCAGTATAAAAAACTGCATAGGTACTTTTAGAAAGCCGTTCATAATGAGTCCCAGTTGGCTTTCTTTTACAGATTTTCCGGATAAATAACGTTGTACTTGACTTTGATCCGTTCCAAAATAAGAGAGGGCTAAAAACAGGCCTCCTGTAATTCCACTCCAAAAAGTGTAGCGGTTGTTGGGGTCAAAACTAAAATCGATAACATCGAGTTTTCCGCTAGCTCCTGCAACAGTTAAGGCTTTGATAAACCCAATATCACTTGGAAAACTTTTGATGATGAAAACAAAGGCAGTAATCATTCCAAAAAAAATGATGAACATCTGTTGTTTTTGTGTTACGTTTACTGCTCGAGTTCCTCCAATCAGGGTATAAAAAATTACAACTACTCCAATGATTAGGATCAGTAATTTAAGGTTCCATCCCAAGACAACACTCAAGATAATAGCAGGTGCATAAATGGTAATTCCTGCGGCTAGTCCTCGTTGGACCAGAAATAATATTGCGGTTAGTGTTCTTGTTTTTAGGTTGAAGCGTTCTTCTAAAAACTCATAGGCAGTAAATATTTTTAACCGGTGATACACTGGGATAAAAAACAAGCAAATAATTACCACAGCTAAGGGTAGTCCAAAGTAGAATTGAACAAACCCCATTCCATCATGATATGCTTGACCTGGGGTAGATAAGAAGGTAATAGCACTCGCTTGCGTTGCCATTACCGAAAGGCCAATGGTCCACCAACGGCTTTCATTTCCACCTTTTAGATACGCTTCAATAGAATTATTTTTTCTATTTTTCCAAACCCCATAAAGCACAATAAAGGCTAGGGTTCCTATCAAGATTATCCAATCTATTGTCATCATTTGTTAAATGTATTCATGAACAAAACAAATAAAATCCAATAGAGGATATTACCTACAATTAAGAAAAAATAAATTCTATTTTTTTTTGAGAACATTATTATAAAGCTAATAAATTAATTAAAATTCGATAAGCTCCAGGTACACCGGCTGGAAGTTCTCTGAAGAAACTTAGCCCTGTGTATACAAAAGTTCCTTTTCCATGGGATGCAACAAGAATACTTCCAAGTTTTTCTGTCTCTCCAAAATCATTCATACCCAAGAGAGGCGTAAAATTTTCGTCCCACTGATTTGGGAAATATAAACCTCTTTCTTGAACCCACCCTTTAAAATCTTGAGCAGTTATCTTATGTGGGAAATTCATAGCAGAATGATTTGGATCTAAAATCCGAACTTTACTAAACTCGTCTGTTACTCGGTCTCTTGATAGTTGAATGGAGTAGGGGGCTAGTTTTTTAGTTTTTAAACCTCTGCTTGTATTGTATTGGGTTACAAGCGTTCCTCCTGCTTCAACGAAGTCAAACAACATTTGATTCTTGTAAGCTAAGGATTCTTGTACATTGTATGCTCGAATCCCAACAATAATTGCATTGTAGGTTTTGAGTTCTGCAAGTGTAACCGTTTCGATGTCAATCGAACGAACATCTACACCAACAGTCTGCAAGCGTTTTTTTACTGTATCGCCAGCACCCGCAATATATCCTACTTTGATTTCTGGAATTTTAAGATTCAAGCGAACAGTTTTTGCTTCACTTGGTTGAGCGATAAACTGTTTTGGAATATGAGTGTAGTCTAGGGTTTGAACGGCAAAGACATTTTCTTTACTTCCTCTTTTTACCGCCATAGGTTTTAACGACCCACTTTCGGCTGCAGCATATGGTTTTATTTGAAATTCCAAGAATTTGGAGCTTCCTCTTCCTTCCAACTTAACCGGCAAGCTCTTTTGGTTTATTTTCCATCCTTTGGGATGACTCAATTCGATTGCACCTTCATAACTTTCTCCATAACTGGTTACATTTAATCGGACAATTTGCGCTTCATCATTCGCAAAAAGGAATACGGGTTGATCAAATGTAACTCCTAGCTTGGGCAAAATATAAAAAGGGTTGATTACCTCGCCACGAACAGGGTCTGTTTTGCGGTGTTTTACCGAGGTATTAAACGGAATCGAAACCCCGTATATGTTCAGGTAATATTCTATTGTAATGGGTCTGGGAGTTTGTGGTTTTCCAATCCAATCTTTATTTTCAATAGAAAAAGTTCCTAGGCTTCCTTTCTCTAAAAGCCAGTAGGGAGTACTGAGCGAATGGTCTAGAGTTACATCAAAAGAATAACTAAAACGATTGTTAGGTTTTAGTATCTGATCTAATTTTTTGAGTCCATCAACTGTTTTTATTTTTTCTAGTTTTATCGAGTGTAAACTTTGTTGTACGGCATTAAGATTAATTTTCAATTGCTCTCCACCAATTCCATATAATCGCTCTGCATTAAATTGCATTTGAACACCTAAACAATCAAGAATCAGTTGTTTGGTTTCTGCAAGTTTTCTTTTTTTCCATAGTGTGGCTGGAAGTTTTTCAATTTCTTGATGAATTTTCACTAGGGCATTTACACTTTTTTCGGGTTGTTTAAAATCGAAAGTTTGAAGTGCAGTTTCAATCAATTTTCCGACAGATGAACCTCCTTTAAGTCTCGACCAAGTTGTATTGATTCCTTCAAAAGGATCATTAGATTTTGGACGTTCCCCTTCAATAATTTCGATGTATTCTGTTCTTTTTCCAAGACTTGGTGCACTGCCAAATCCCTGAGATTTGTGAGAACTACGACTAGCGGCTGCAATTGAACTATTTGAAGTACCAGTTAATGGATCATAAATACCAATTTCAAGAGCTAAAAGATTATTTTTATCAGCTTTTTCAAAATTTTCTCTACTTCCATAGAACCACCAGGAAGTATTGAAAAACAGACGTTTGGGTTGCCAAACTTTGATATTGTCCAGTTGTTCAGGATAGGATTTTGGGTCATTACTTAAGGCAAAAGCTTCTTTGCTTAACAAGGCTGAAGAGGTATGATGACCGTGGGTTCTCCCTGCTGTTCTGTGGTCGAAGCGATTAATAATGATATCTGGTTGAAAAGCACGAATACGACCTATTACTTCTCCTAAAATTTGTTCTTTATCCCATATCTTTAAAGTTTCATTGGGGTGCTTTGAATACCCAAAATCAATTGCAGAACTAAAGTATTGATTTCCATTATCAATACTTCGAGCTTTGATAAGTTCTTCCGTTCGGATAACACCCAATAAGGCTCTTAGTTCATTTCCAATTAGATTTTGACCTCCATCTCCTCGAGTCAGCGAAAGATAAGCGGTATGAGCATTAACATGATTAGACAAATAAGAAATTAATGCTGTATTTTCATCATCGGGATGAGCAGCGATGTATAATGCTGATCCCAAAAAGTTTAACTTTTCGAGCTGTTTATAAATTTCTGTACTAGGTTGTTGTCCATAATTAAGATTAAATACCAAACAAATGAAAAGAAAGGAGACAAAGGTTTTATTTTTCATATTAATCGAGTTTAAATGGAACACGGAATTTTTCTGAGGCATTATTATTTTCATTCCAATATTGCCTTCTTTCTGTATGGATTCGTTTGGCTGTTGAAGTCAATTCTTTTCCATTCTTAATCGTTTGTTCAACCCATCCCTCTATCGTATGAGGAAAATCATTTAAAAACTTAATGGCTAAATACCGTTTTAGTAGGGGATACGCTATGGTGTAGATTGTATATTTTTCGTTTATCTCTATGGATGAATTGGCTCTGTATGCCTCAATTTTTTCATGATTCATTCTACTGCTTTCTAAGCTTGGAATCAGCATTAATTTTCCTTGTGGTAGTGCTTGAGGTTTGAGGCGAATTAAATTCCAAAGCTCATCCTCGGTAAGATTCTTTTCTAAATTGAAATTTTGATCTGCTTCCCCTTCAAAATAGGAATGAGAAGTGATATTAATTTTTTCTTCATTAACATTCATTTGCAAATAGCTTTGACCACACCATTCTTGAATTGAAGCACTATTTTTGATCACAGCTTGTGGGGTCCTAAGTTGACTAAAAGAACTACTCATAATCGAGTAAGGATATATCCCTGTGAGGAATTTTTTTGTTCGGTTCAATTTTAAAACTGGCAAAGTTTCTTTTGATTTTTGATTGGCCTTTACTTGTTCTTTTTTTAAAAAATCTTCAGTAACAAAAAGCAATACAGCAGTACCCTCTCGATTTTCACCATAACGAGATTGACTTAAAGCATATGAACTAATTTCCGCATGTCCGTCAAACCAATGTGCTTTGAATTGTTCAGAAACCCTTTGTGCATTGCTGTTCATTAGGCCCCAAAAAAAGACTAGTGTGAAAAGAGTTTTGTTGTTTTGTTTTTTCATTTGTTTAATTAGAAGTGAGTTTTTCTAAGTACTGCAATACTTGTGCCATTGGTAATCCTACTATATTGGTATAACTTCCTTTAATCTTTTCAATAGCTGTAGTTCCGATCCATTCTTGAATTCCATAGGCCCCAGCTTTATCCATAGGTTTAAACTCATTTACATAATACTCAATTTCTGAACTCGAAAGTTTCTTGAAAGTAACCGAACTGGTTTCGTTAATTATATTTTGTTGATTTTTTTGGGTAAAACAAACTGAAGTGATTACTTGATGACTTTTACCCGAAAGTTGAAATAACATTTTTTTGGCTTCCTCTTTGTTTTCGGGTTTCCCAAAATACTGCTCATTACCCCAAACAATGGTATCAGCAGTAACAACAATTTGATTCGGTTCGAGATCCTCAAGAAAGGGTTCAGCTTTTAGTTTTACTAAATAATCTGATATCTCTACACCTTTTAGCTTGGGGTCGAAAATTTCATCTACTTCAAAAGTCTTTACTGAAAATGGGATACCTAACTCCTTTAAAAACTGTTTTCTTCTGGGTGAATTTGAAGCTAAAATGATTTCATAGGATTTGAATTTATCAGCGTACATCCTAATCATTTTTGGCCCCTAAGTTGGTTTTCCATTTTCCTTGGACTCGAAGAACTTGTTCAATTATGTCTCGAACACAACCTTCCCCACCTTTTTTATGTGAAACATAGTCAGAAACTTCTTTTACATCAATTACAGCGTCTTGTGGGCAGCATGCTACTCCAACTTTAGTCATTACTTCGATGTCTGGAGCATCATCTCCCATGTAAACGATTTCTTCAGGATTAAGGTGATAACTGAAAATAAAATCTTCAAAAGGTTCTATTTTGTGATGTGCACCTAAGTACACACTGTCAACCCCCAAAGCTTTAAGTCTGCTTCGCACTCCTTCATTTGTTCCTCCTGAAATAATGGCAATTTTAAAATCTTGTTCCAATGCCAATTTCATGGCATATCCATCTTTGGTATTCATTTCACGATACATTTCACCAGTGGTTGTTATTAGAACATTACCGTTGGTTAAAACGCCATCAACGTCAAAAATAAAAGCTTTAACGTGGTTCAGATTTTCTTTATAATTTGCTTTGTTCATTGTTTTTTTGAATGGATTCTGTAAGGTATAAATATAAGTTTTTAATGTCGGGATCAGGGAATTGATCTTGATGTTTTTGAAGGGTATTTTTATCGTTTCTTAATGCTGGTCCTGTTTGTGCATCTTTTGGGGTCATATTTTCGATTTTTGCTGCGGTTTCTTTAATCAAGGGTTGAAGTAAATTGAAAGAAATATTTTGTTCTTTACAAATCATATCTCCCAAATGATACAAATGATTAGTGAAATTGTTGACAAAAACAGCTGCTGTATGCAAGTTCAACCTTTGTTCAGAATTAATTTTGTTGGTGTTGTTTCCAAGTGCAGAAGCCAATTCGAAAAGAGTTTGATAACTGGTTTCATTATTTGCTTCAATGCATATTGGGATGTTTTCAAAATTAACATCTCTGTTTTTTGAAAAGGTTTGTAAGGGATAAATAACACCATAATTATCTGATTCATTTAATACTGACATGGGTACACTTCCAGCTGTATGAGCAATTACTCCTTTTAAATGTTTTAATTGTTTAGCAATCTTCGGTATTGTGTCATCGCTCAGAGCAAGAAGATACACATCAGCTTTTTTTAGCTCCTTTATTTGATTTGTAACTGGAACTTCTTTCTTGTATTGATTTATTGAATCTAGAGAGCGATTGTACCATTGAACAACTTCAGTTTTTTTAGAGCTGTTAAAATTCCGAAACAAATGAGTACCAATATTTCCGGCACCCAGAATAATAATTTTAATCATATTATAAAAGTAAAACATTATTTGTTTAAATTTAAAGTCCTAAATCATATTAACCATGTCTTTATACCTAAAATTACGCGGAATTTATTTATCCTATTATTTACTTGCTGTTGCAGCTTCTATTATCATAATTTCTGTTGTTGGATCCATCAATGTTATGATTATTAATATGGGCGGAAATGACGGAAAAGCAATCCTCGAAATGGCTTTAGTTAGAGTAGCATCTATGGGGTTTTTATTTACTGTTCTCGCTCAAATAAAACCGGTTTATGTATTTAATTTTTTTATTTGGGGAATGCTTTTTCAAATTATTTTTTTGGTTTTAAAAATTTTCATTGAGTTTTAAAAAAAAAGTTGTTTTATAAAAAAAGAAATTAAAAATAGGGCAGCTGTTTTTTTCTTAGTTGACAACTTTTATACAAAAGTTGGAACGAATTCTATTTTGGAACCAATTTTCAATGATGCAATTGATGATTGGCAACACCACTTGGAACATCTTACGAACTTTTGGGAATCGATTTTATTTTTTAAAAAAATTCAATGAAGATCCATTAAAAGTCCACCTTAGAGTTGATTTGGAAAATAACAAATCTATTGAAGCTCGACATTTTGGAATTTGGCTGAATCTTTGGTATGATAAGTTAGATACTTATTACGAAGGAAGTTCAGTAGAATTAGCTAAGAATCGTGCACGTAAAATGGAAACTAAAATTATGATAAGCATATTTGAAGGGAGATCCAAAGTTTAAATAACCTTATTAACATAGTTTTATCATCATTTGAAGGACTATTTGAATTGCATCAAGTATATTTGTGCAAAATTTCAGAATCATTTTAATGAAGGATAAATTACTTACCTACCTTTCTTCTAATCGTTTAATGAGTTCACTTTTTATAGCTTTTCCTACTGCGATGGGAATAGGAACTTTTTTAGAAACATGGTACTCAACTGACGCCGCCAAAATTTGGATATACAATGCATGGTGGTTTGAGTTAATGATGGGCTTGTTTGTATTCAGTTTCATAGGGAACATGTTTAAATACAAACTTTTTAGAAAAGAGAAATGGGCAGTTTTGTGTATTCACCTTTCTTTTGTTTTAATATTAGTAGGTGCTTTTATAACGCGTTACATTGGTTATGAAGGGATGATGCCCATTCGCGAAGGAGAATCAACTAATGTTTTTTTGTCTGAAAAAACTTTTTTAGAAATTTTGGTTGACGGTAAGTTCGGGGGTCGTGACTTGCGAAAGCAATTAATGAATGAGGTTCTTTTGTCGGAACACGTAGCTCATGATTTTGAGATTCAAGATGATTTTAAGGGTCAAGACTTTTCGATTCATTTTGTAGATTATCTAGAAAATGCAACTGAGGGTCTTGTTTTAGATCCTGAAGGTGAACGATATTTAAAAATTGTTGAAGCAAGCGATGGAAGTAGACACGATCATTACATCAAAGAAGGGGAGGTGGTTAATATCCACAACCTACTTTTTACCCTTAATAACCCTATAGATGGTGCAACCAATATTGAGGTCATTGATGGAGAATACTTTGTTAGTAGTCCTTTTGAAGGGACTTTTATGCGCATGGCCGATCAGTTTCAAGGGCAGTTGGTTAAAGACAGTCTTCAACCACTTCAACTTAGGTCGTTATATGCTTTACCTAATTTTCAATTTGTAATCCCCGAGCCGGTTCTGAGAGGAAAATTTGATATAGTCAAAGCCGAAGAAGACCAAGCAGTTCAGCAAGATGCTTTGCGTTTAGAAATTGAAACCCAAGATCAGGCAAAATTAATTACCGTATTGGGTGGAAAGGGTTTGACTAATGACCCTAAGAAAATTACAGTAGGTAATCTTGAGTTTTATGTAAAATATGGATCAAAATCTCTTGAACTCCCTTTCCATATAAAATTGAAAGATTTTATTGCAGAACGCTATCCAGGGACAGAAAAAAGTTATTCTTCTTTTAAAAGTAAAATTGTAGTTGAAAACGAAGATCCTTATGATTATGATATTTACATGAATCATGTTTTGGATCAAGACGGTTATCGTTTTTTTCAATCCTCTTTTTCTCCTGATGAAAAAGGAACAGTACTTTCAGTTAATCACGACTTTTGGGGGACTTGGGTAACTTATTCTGGTTATTTTCTTTTATACCTGAGTTTGATGGGAATTTTTTTCATTGGAAAAACTCGTTTTAAAAACTTATCCAAAAGCTTAGATAAAATTAAAGCCCAAAAAGCAAAGCTCACTTTAATATTGTTGCTAGCACTTTCATCGGGATGGTCTCAAGGTCACCAACATAATAAAAGTCAAATTAACTTTGATTCATTGGTTGTTGCCGATTCTTTTTCCAAAGAACATGCCCTTAAGTTTGGTTCTCTGGTCATACAAGACTTGGGAGGACGAATGAAACCTGCTAACACTTTTTCTTCAGAACTATTGAGAAAAGTTAGTAAATCGGATACATACAATGGAATGGATTCTAATCAGGTTTTATTATCTATTTTGAATGCACCTGCGCTTTGGTACAATATTCCAATTATTAACTTGCGAAGAGGTAACGATTCCATTCGAGCGATCACTGGTATTGATGCTAAAGCTAAATATGCTCCTTTGGTTTCATTTTTTGATGAAACTGGGGTTTATAAACTTTCTTCTCAATTGGAAAGTGCTTATCGTGCAGCAATTCCTAACCAATTTCAAAAAGATTTCATTGAAATAGACAAACGCGTAAATCTGCTTTACGCCGCTTTAGAAGGAAAAGTTTTACGAATTTTTCCTGTCCCAGAAGACAAAAATAACAAGTGGGTTTCTTTTCCAGAATTGGAAGAAGCTAATTTTAAAGGAACAGATTCTTTATATGTTCGAAACGTATTGCCGCTTTATTTTCAATCTCTAAGAGCTGGAAAAACATCAAACAATTACAGACAAGCCGAAGAATTATTGGAAAGTCTTGTTGGGTTTCAAAAAAGATATGGAGCTGAGGTAAGACCCTCGGAAGATAAAATCCATGCTGAAATAATGTACAACAAATACGATATTTTTAAACAGCTATTCAGCTGGTATCTTTATGTAGGCAGCTTGTTTTTTATAGTCCTTATGGTTCAGATTTTCAAAAATTCCAAGTGGATCAACTGGAGCATTATTTTCTTCAAATCCTCAATTATATTTTTATTTTTATTGCATACGGCCGGACTCATTGCACGTTGGTTTGTATCTGGGCATGCTCCGTGGAGTGATGCTTACGAATCTATGATTTATGTAGCTTGGGCAACAATGTTTTTTGGTTTTGCTTTTGGAAGAAAATCAAATTTGACCCTAGCTGCTACAACTTTTGTAGTCTCGATGATTTTGATGATTTCTCATTGGAACTGGATGGATCCTTCAATAGCAAACTTACAACCGGTTTTAGACAGTTATTGGTTGATGATCCACGTAGCGGTAATTGTTGGAAGTTACGGACCTTTAGCTTTGAGTATGATCATTGGGGTTGTAACTTTATTTTTGATTTTATTGACTACTAAGAAAAATAAAACCCGAATTGCTTTGAACGTCAAAGAGCTTACCATCGTTAATGAGCTTTCTCTAACGGTTGGTCTTATTATGCTTACCATAGGGAATTTTTTGGGTGGTATGTGGGCTAACGAAAGTTGGGGACGATACTGGGGTTGGGATCCCAAAGAAACATGGGCTTTAATCAGCATTATGATTTATGCTTTTGTAATCCATATGCGACTGATACCAGCTCTCAAAGGTCGTTGGTTGTTTAACCTTGCGAGTGTAGTTGCTTTTGGAAGTATAATGATGACTTTTTTTGGGGTTAATTTTTACCTTTCTGGATTACATTCATATGCAAGTGGAGATAAGATCATCACACCCGATTTTGTTTATTATGCAATCCTCTTTGTAACCCTTTTGGGGGGAGCATCTTACTGGAAATTCAAAAAAATGTATTGATAAATTAGTGATGAAAGGTAATTTCAGCAAACATTTTTTAGAGCTTACATTTGCTACACTTTTTATTAGTACCTCCGGAGTTTTAGGAAAACATATTGCATTGGATCCTCCTATTATCATTTGGTGCAGAGCTTTTCTTGCATTGTTTGTTCTTTATTTTTATTGCCATTACAAAAAAATTAACTTAAAAATCCAATCTATAAAAGATATTCCAACTTTAATGTTGAGCGGAATATTTATGGCGGGTCATTGGATCACTTATTTTTATGCCCTAAAGTTATCTAATGTTGCACTTGGTATACTTTCTTTGTACACCTTTCCAGTAATAACGGCTTTATTAGAACCCTTTTTTGTTAAGTCTAAAATAAGTTTGATCCAAGTTTTTCTTGGCCTTTTGATTTTGATAGGACTATACGTGTTGTTACCCGAATTTGATATTGAAAATAATCAGGTATTGGGGATTTTTGTGGGTGTTTTTTCTGCATTGCTTTATGCGCTCAGAACCCTACTTTTGAAGCCACATGTAAAAAAATACAGTGGAACAGTTATTATTTTTCATCAAATGATCATTGTAAGTGTTCTGCTTATTCCATTCTTGTTTTTTATGGATGTTTCTGCAATACCCTCTCAGATGCCCTATCTTTTAATGCTTGCTTTGATTACAACAGCACTTGGGCATACTCTTTTCGTGAAAACCCTAAATTATTTTGAAGTAAGTACCGCTAGTATAATAAGTAGTTTACAGCCAATCTTTGGCATAATTTTAGCATATATTTTTTTAAACGAAATACCGTCCATGAATGTTTATTTTGGTGGTTTTATTATCCTGTTTACCGTAGTTATAGAAAGCTTGCGTTCCAAGAAATTATAAATAATGAAAATTATTAACCTTGTTTTAAGTTCGATTTTAGTATTAATTATTTCTTGTTCGAAAAAAGAATCTGAAATAAATGTTCCACCTTTAAACTTAATTCAAGCACAAGAACTTTGGCTTTCAAAAGGTATTGATTCTTATAGCTATACTCAAACACGTTCTTGTTTTTGTTTACCCGAACACTTAGGGCCAAATAAACTTATAATCGAAAATGATTTGATTGTTAGTGTTGATGGAGAATTATTTGATGTTTCTATTCATCAAGGTTACCTTACAATAAATCAAAGTTTCAAATATATTATGAATAATCTAGAAAATGATCCTGAAGAATTTAACTTGGAATTTGATTTAACCTATGGTTTTATACGAAAATATTTTTTGATATGAGTTTAATGATCGCAGAAGAAGAAATAAGACTTGCTTTCGCTGATTTCATTCCAAGTAAAACTAATTAATTGTTTATTTGAATGCCGCTACAAAATCATCTTCATCATGCCCAGATCTTACAAGGTCAAGTGCTTTAGATACTATTGCTTGAGCATCTTGAGTATTGAATCCCAATCCGACAACCAAACGACCTAACAATTGTTTTTCTCCTTGATCAGCAATATGGTCTGCATATATCATGCGAGTAAGATCATACAAGCGCTCTAATCTGTTAGATTCTGTAGCAGGAGGATTGATAGCGTATTGATCCGCATTTTCTAAGATGGTCTGAAACTCATTTTCTTCAATTTCAAGGTTAATTGCCGTGCGATTTAAGAATGCTTTCTCTTCATCAGTTATGATTCCATCGGATAAAGCTACACGAACAATAGCAGCAAAATGGTCACGGTTTCTATTTTTAAAGCCAGAAGAATAAATTTCAGATATAGACATAGTTTAAATTTTTTATAAATATAAAAAATAGAAAATACTCTGTCTCATTTGCATGGGTTCTTTTTAAGTTTTTTTATTAAAAATCACTTTGAATTAATCCTCGTTACTTTGCTGAAAACAAAATTGAAAATGAGCTTTTAGTATTTTATCGGCTGCATATTTTTTAGATCTAGACCATTTGTGAATATCTTTTTTGAGCATCTTCAAGGATGCCTTAATTTCGGGTTGTAATTCATCATCATTTGTTAAACTTTTTATTTGGGCGATAAAATTCAATTGAAGCGCTCGTTCAAAAGAATCAGGTTTGCTCCGAGAAACAAAAATTTGGTCAAATAGTTTTTGTAAGAGTATATTTACTTGAAGTCCATTTCCAACAAGGGTTTGACTGGTTGACAACATTCTATTAAGAAGTTTTTTAGATAAAAGTCTATTGAGTGCAGAACGTTGGAGGTTTTGGATTGTATATAGACCTCCTTCAGCTTTGATGTTGGATATTAAAGATTTATCGATTAACCATTTTGGAGTATTCCACAATTCTTTATTTAAAAAATTTAGAGCTTTAATTTGATCTACTTTTGATGTGTTGGTGTAGGTAAACACTTCGTTTTGGTTTGAATTATGAAATGTTGTTTCGACACCCCCTACAATTCTGTGAACATGATAAATATATCTTCTGTAAACCCCAATCATTTCCCCATAAAGTTCCTCTAAATCATCGTAATTTGAGGATTCGGATAAGGTCCATTCTGCTAAGTTTTTAGCTACAATCTTTAGGTTTTTAATTCCATAGTTACTTGCTTTAACGGGATCATCTCCGATGTTTTCGGTTTGTGAATTTGGATCATTTCCTCTACCTCCAAACATGTAGATGGGGTTCAAAGATTTTTTGTCTATATATGCTTTTAAAATTTTTGTTTCCTCTTCTACTTTTTTATTTCCAAAATATCGATATCCCCATTCGATTGCATAGTCATCATAAGGGCCTAGTTGTCTAACAAAACGGATGTTTTGATCACCTGGTTGGGCAACATAATTGTATCGAGCATAGTCCATTATTGTGGTTGCAATCCCCATTTTTTGTGTAAATGTTCCAGAGCGTAATGAATCAACTGGATATGCTGAGCTTGCTTTCATATTGTGTGGTAAGCCTAGAGCATGACCTACCTCATGCGATATTACTCTTCTCATCATTTCTCCAATTTCTTTTTCAGGAGTATTTAGTGTTCTAGCTTTTGGATTTGCAGCTCCCGTTTCCAATAAATATCTATTTCGGTAGGATCGAAGATGATTGTGGTACCAAATGATATCACTTTCAATAATTTCTCCAGTTCTGGGATCTGATACACTTGGTCCTACTGCATTTCGGGTTGTGGATGCAACATATCGAACCGTTGAATATCGAATATCTTCAGGACTAAAGTCTGGATCTTCTTCCAGAGTAGGTGGGTCTCTGGCTAGAATTACATTTTTAAAACCTGCTTTTTCAAAGGCAGTATTCCAATCTTCAATTCCTTGTTTGAAGTATGGCCGCCATTGGAGTGGAGTTGCAGGATCCAAATAATAAATAATAGGTTTTATGGGTTCAACCAACTCCCCACGTTTGTATGCCTCTGGGTCTTTTGGTTCTAAACGCCAACGGCGAATCAATTCTATTTCGTCTGACTTAAGAGCGTTTGAGCTGTAATCAATTTTTTTTATGGAAAACCAACCAATTCTTTTGTCGCTATGACGGACCTTCATTGGATCATCGGATAGTGCTATGAATGAATGATTGATTTGAAAAGTAAACGTTTTGCTCGGATTAGCTCGAGTTACTTTTGATGCACTGAAAGTCAATGTATGAAGTATTTCTGTGTTTTGAGGAAAACTTTTTGCACTATCAATTAGGCTCCTTTTTTTATCAACTCCTCCTATTTTATATTTTTCTTTCTGTGTTTTTCGGATGATATTAAAACCCGGTGAGTCTTTTAAATAGTGATCACTTACATTAATCAGAAAACGATTTTTCTCAATGTTTTTTATCTCAAAAGCTGCGATAATGGGTTGAAAATTATTTTCTGCAACACTCAAACTGATGGGGTCTTTTTCCGAGGCAACATTGCTAAAAGAAACTTGTTTCCAAAGGATTTTGTTTCCTTTTTTACTGAAGCGAATAACTTGTTGAGCGGTTTTTGAACCCGCATTGGAATAAGGTGAATAGTTGGCTGGAATTTGTGCAATTCGAGTTACGACAAGAAGGTCTTTATTCAAAATTAAGCTGTCGATTTCAAAGAACAACTTATTTTCTTCATTCAAATAAGTTGTTATCAACCCTTTGTTTTGAGTCATCTTTTTGGTTAACGAATCAATACTTTTTGATTGCTTATTTTTTGAATCTTTTTTTTGGGCACTAATTCCTGCGGTAAAAGCTATGAAGATTAATAATAAACGAAATTTCATAAGTAAGTTTTTAGTAAAACTACAAAAAGAGATTTGCAAGAACTAGTAATGAATTTTGTTTTATTCTTGCAATGCTGATAATTCGAACCAGCGTTCTGTTTTTTGATTCAGTTCTTGTTCTAGAGTACCAAGTTTAATTGAATACTCTTCAATTTCTTTTGGATCTAATGATTCGGTTGTAAAGCGATTTTGGATTTCTTTTTTTTGAGTTTCAATTTTTTGAATTTCTCGCTCTAATTTTTTAAACTCTTTTTGCTGCTCATAGGTTAAGGTTTTTTTAATTGATTTTTCTTTCCATTCCTTTTTGATTTTTTTTTCTTCATTTGAAGTGGATTTTTCCTGCACTTGTGAATCTTCATAAACACGATAGTCGGAGTAGTTTCCTGGAAAATCTTCTATCTCCCCATCTCCTTTAAATACAAATAAATGATCTACAACTTTATCCATGAAATAACGATCATGAGATACAACTATCAGGCATCCAGGAAAGTCTAGTAAAAAATTTTCGAGTACGTTGAGGGTAAGAATGTCAAGGTCATTCGTAGGTTCATCAAGAATTAAAAAATTTGGATTTTGAATAAGAACTGTACATAAATAAAGACGTTTTCTTTCTCCACCACTCAATTTTTCAATAAAATCATATTGTTTTTTACGATCAAACAGAAAACGCTCTAAAAGTTGTTGTGCAGATATCTTTTTCCCTTTTTTTAGTGGAATATAATTCCCATATTCTCGAATGATATCAATTACTTTTTGGTCTTTTTTTATGGGGATACCTTTTTGGGTGTAGTAACCAAACTTCAGTGTTTCTCCCCAAACAATTTTCCCTGTGTCAGCAGTATCGTTTGAGGTTAGGAGGTTTAAAAAAGTTGATTTTCCAGTTCCATTTTTCCCAATTATCCCAATTCTATCGTTGCGTTGAAAGATATAATCAAAATGTTCCAAAATTACTTTCTCACCAAATGATTTTCCAACTTTGTGCATTTCAATCATTTTACTGCCCAAACGCTCCATGTTGATTTCTAGTTGAATTTGATGATCATTTCTTCTTTTGTGCGTTTTTTCTTTGATTGCTTTAAAATCATCAATTCTAGATTTGGACTTTGTGGTTCTTGCCTTGGGTTGTTTTCGCATCCACTCTAATTCCTTTTTAAAATGTAATTTTATTTTGTGCGCCTCAATGTTTTCTAGAGCCAATCTAGCATCTCTTTTTTCTAGATAATATGAATAGTTGCCCTTGTAGGTGTATAGTTTTCCTTCGTCTAATTCTAAAATTTCATTACATACGCGTTCCAAAAAATACCGATCATGAGTGACCATCAAAAGGGTTGTTTTTTCTCTTGTAAAATATTCTTCTAGCCATTCAATCATTTCAAGATCTAAATGGTTCGTAGGTTCATCCAAAATAATTAAGTCTGGTTTTTTGAGTAGCGCAATGCAAAGTGCTATTCTCTTTTTTTGGCCACCCGACAAGCTTCCTACCAGTGCAGACAAGTCATCCAATTTTAATTTGAATAAAATTTGCTTGTATTGTGATTCAAAATCCCAAGCTTGATTTTGATCCATTGCTTCAATTGCCTTTTGGTAGCCTTCTTGATCTTCAGGATTTTCTAATGCTCGCTCATAATTTGCAATTATTTTTAGTGTGGGGTTATCCGCTTTTAAAATACTTTGTTCAACAGTAAGTTTTGAATCTAGATTAGGTTCTTGAGCCAAATAGGCTATCTGCGTCCCTTTTCTGAAAACTACATTTCCTTGGTCAGGATTATCTTTTCCTGAAATAATATTTAAGATTGATGTCTTACCGCTTCCGTTTTTGGCAATCAAAGCAATTTTTTGTCCTTTGTTTATTCCAAAAGATAGAGGTTCGAAAATTACTTTTTCACCATATGATTTTGAAATGCCCTCAACAGAAAGTAAATTCATGATTTTTTTTTGAAATACAAAAGTAAACAAACAGTGTTAGTTTTGATTTTCGTGTGACATTTATATTTTTCTCTCTAACAAAAGATCACTTTTTTATTTTTTGAAAATATTTTTTTTGTTAATAATTATTTTTTTTATCAACAATTTTTATTATTGTTTTGAAATAACGAATTTCATTTGCTAAATTGTTGTAATTTTAAAAAAAACTACCTCAATGAAACATAGATCCGGTTGCCCAATTGCAAATTTAGTTGATTTGGTCGGAGATAAATGGTCTCTTTTGATAATAAGAGATTTTTTTCTTGAACGAAATACATTCAAACAATTTATTGACTCACCAGAAAAAATAGCTACAAATATTTTGACAGACAGACTCAAGTCGCTCTTGTCTAAAGGAATTATTGATTATACCTATGCTCCCAATAATAAGAAAACTAAATATTACTATTTGACAGATATGGGAATTGATTTGTATCCTGTAATTTTTGAAATGGCGATGTGGAGTCGAAGAAATTTAGATGTTGAGTTTAATGACATCGCAAATAATTGGTTTTCAGAGAACCAAGATTTAGATGATTTTGTAGTAATCGAAAACGACATTAGAGACTACAAATTAATGCGACAAGATCTGTTTAAATTAGCGAATATAGATACTAAATAGGTCCAAACGATTTCTTCATTTAAATTTATGAAATCTCCTCTTTTTTGAGCCATTCAAAACATTGTTCAAATTCATCAAATAGTTGTGAGTCTGGAATTAAATCAGGAATAATATCAATACGTCCCATCATATATTTTGGTTGTTTTGCAGCTCCTACCAAGAGTGTTTTTTTCCCTTGTTGAGTTAGTTCCAGTATTACAGATTCAAGTGCATAAAGACCTGATTGATCTAGATAGGGAACCTTATCCAACCGAATTATTAATGTAGATACTGTTTTTGGAATTTGTTTTGCTGTTTCTGTAAATTTAGATGTAGAACCAAAGAATAAAGGTCCATCAATATGTTTGATGAAAATTTTATTCGCAAGTATTTTTTGAATATCTTTTTCATCCTCCCATGCCTCCTCTGGGTTAAATGGTGTTACATTCAAACTTTCGCTCGTTAAATCCCCTATCTTCTTCATAAACATCAAAGAAGCAATTACTAAACCTATTCCTACTGCATATACTAAGTTCCAAAAAGTTGAAAGAACAAGTACAATTATTAAAATAATAACTTCACCTCTTGGCATTGCTGGCATTGCTTTCAATCCTTTATAATCCATTACTCCAACACCAACTGTTATTAGAATTCCAGCTAAAACAGCTGCTGGAATTTTAGATGCGATTGGTCCTAAGGCAAGCAATATGATAAGTAATAGTAGACCTGAAATCATTCCTGATAATCGGGTTTTACCACCTGCATTGATGTTTACAACAGTTCTTATTGTAGCACCAGCACCGGGTATTCCTCCAAATATTGCTCCGATACTGTTACCAATTCCTTGACCTATCAATTCTTTGTTGGGTTTATGCATTGTTTTGGTCATATTGTCCGAAACTACTGAAGTCAATAAAGAATCAATAGCACCCAAGAAGGCAAGAGTTATGGCTGTGAAAATATATTTTGTAAATCTATCAAAGCCAAAAGTACTGAATAGTGAAAGTTTTGGAAGAGGAAGCCCAGAGGGAATTGCTGAAATTGGTCGATAATCTATACCAAATCCAATTGCTAATCCAGAAACTATAAAAAGGGCTACAAGCGTACTAGGCACTACAGTAGTTATTCGTTTAAATCCGTATATAATAAAGATTGTAAAAAATGCTAAACCTACTTCTATTAAGTTAATTCCAGCAAATATTTTTGGAAGTGTTCTTACAGTACCCATTACCCCAGAAGCATTTTTACCTGCTAAAGTTTGTGCTTCAGTTAATATTTCATCTTCAGTGATTTGACCTGCTCGCTCAATGGTTGTTTTAAAATCTTCTAACACCAATGTACCTTCATTCATTTCGTCTTTGAGGATGTTTTCTAAAATGATTTCTTCGGCTTGAGGTTTGAACTGTTCAACATAGTTGGTATCTTCTTTGGGATAGTAGCCAAATGAAGGAGGTATTTGAGTCACCAAAATTATAACCCCTATTGCCGTCATAAAACCGGAAACTACTGGGTAGGGGATGTAACGTATGTATTTCCCAAGACCTATGATTCCGATACCAACTTGTAAAATTCCCGACAATAAAAAAACAGAAAGAATTGTTGGTAAAGCTTTCTCAATATTCCCATTAAAATTTGAAATAATTTCTGCAATAAATACCATACTCACCGCAGTCATAGGTGCAGTTGGCCCTGATATCTGGGTAGATGTGCCTCCGAATAGTGCAGCAAAAAAGCTTAAAAAGATTGCACCATATAGTCCTGCACTGGGACCTAAACCAGAGCTAACTCCAAAAGCAAGGGCAAGAGGTAAAGCTACAATACCAGCAGTTAAACCCCCAAAAAGGTCTCCTCTCAAATGTTTTAAATCAAAATTGAAAAATTCTTTCATAATAAAAGTTCAATGATGTTAATTATGATTATTTAAAAATATACGTTGTGATAATTTTTTTGTTAGTTGATATACTCAAATTCTTTTTTTATTGTAACTGTAGAAGGGTTCAATAAGGTTTCTGCTTGGCCTAGGGTTTTCGGGAGTTCATAAGCATAGAAATATTCTAACGTTTCTATTTTTCCAAGATAAAAGTCATCGGAAAATTTTGAAGTATTATTGTTTAAACCTTCTTGTGCCTTTGTACCTATTTCGAGCCATGTCCATGCAACGATAATGAGGCTAAAGAATTCCATAAAAATACTTGCATCCGCCAAATATCTTTCAAAATCACCTTTCATTGCGTGGGGCATTAATTCTTCAAGTACTTTTTGAGTTAGCTGTATTTTTTCTTCTAAAATTTCAGCATATGGAATCAAATCTTCGTGTTTCTTTGCTTCTGCTATAGCATTTGTAATTTCAGTCACTAAGAGCTGGAGACCCGATCCATTGCCCATGGTTATTTTTCTACCCAAAAGGTCTTGAGATTGAATTCCAGTAGTGCCCTCATAAATAGAATTTATCCGAATATCTCTGTAGTATTGTTGAAGAATAAAATCCGAACAAAAACCATAACCACCGAGTACTTGTAAACCATTGTTAACAGCATAGCTTCCAGCTTCAGATGGATAGGTTTTCACTACAGGGATAATCATTTCAAGTAAAGTATTGTATTTATTCTTTTCTTTGTCTGATGTTGCTGTAAGTTCTAAGTCGTAATATTTTGCTGCTAAGTGAACTAGACTCATAGATCCCTCTACTACTGCTTTTTGAAGCAATAACATTCTACGAACATCAGGGTGTTCTATGATTAAGTTCTGATTGTCCTCCATATTTTTCTTTCCATCACTGGATAATTTTCTTCCTTGTGGACGCTCATTGGCATATTGTAATGAAGCGTAATACGCTGCAGAGGCAATTGCTGAACCCCCTCTTCCTACAGCAATTCTTGCAGCATTCATCATCAGAAACATATAGTTTAGTCCTTGGTTTTCCTCTCCAACCAACCAGCCGTGACAATCATCTGCATCTCCAAACCCAAGATGAGTTGTACAATAACCGCGTTGTCCTAACTTTTGAAAGTCTGCTACAGTCGTTACATCATTCGGTGTAAGTGAACCATCTGCTTTAGGTCTGTTCTTTGGAACAACAAACAAAGAGATTCCTTTTGTACCCATAGGAGCTCCCTCTATTCGTGCAAGTACGAGATGAATGATATTATCTGTAAATTGATTATCACCTCCTGAAATAAAAATCTTTTGACCACTGATTCTGAAAGATCCTTCTTCCGTTCTTTTTGCTTTGGTTACAATATCAGACAATGAGCTTCCCGCTTGGGGCTCTGTCAAACACATGGTGCCTCCCCATTCACCGGACAACATTTTTGGAACGTAAATTTCTTTAAGTTTTTCGTTTGCAAAGTGAATTATAAGTTCAGCTGCTCCTTGGGTAAGTCCAGCATAACCTGGCAAATGATTGTTGGCAGCATCCAAGATATAGGTTGCTGCAGTTTGGACAACTAGTGGAATTTGCATCCCGCCATCTTCATAATCAAATGGAGCAGATATAATTCCTAATTCGCCCCCTTCGCGCATCATTGTTTTTACTTGATCGTGGACATAAACCTTTCCATCTTTATGGTAAGCAGGTTGTTCATCCATTTCTTTGAAATAGGGATAAAGTTCCTTGTCTGCAAAATCTTTTGATGACTCTAAAAACAAATTTAAAGATTCCTTATCATGATCTTCAAAACGTTCTCTTTTTAATATATCCTCTAAATTATGTACGTCATAAAGAACAAACTTTAGAGTGTCCATGTCTACATATTTTTTCATCATCTTCAGCGTTCTTTATAAAAGTTTTAAGCTTTGTTTTGTTTTTTGATTAAATTCAATGCAGAACCTTCTTTAAACCATTCGATTTGTTGTTCATTGTATGTGTGATTTGCCTTAATCATATCTTTTGATCCATCTGCATGAATTATTTCAACAGAAATTAGCTTTCCAGCTGAGAAATCTTTTAAATCAATAAAGTTGAAAGTATCGTCTTCTTGAATTAAATCATAATCAGCTTCATTATCAAAAGTAATCCCTAACATCCCTTGCTTCTTAAGGTTGGTTTCATGAATTCTTGCAAATGATTTTACCAAAACAACTTTAACCCCAAGATGACGAGGTTCCATAGCTGCATGCTCTCGTGAGGACCCTTCCCCATAGTTGTGATCTCCAACAACTACGGTTTCGATTCCAGCAGCTTTGTATTCACGTTGTACACTTGGTACTCCAGCAAATTTGCCTGTCAATTGATTTTTTACAAAATTTGTTTTTTCATTAAAAGAATTCACTGCACCAATCAAACAATTGTTTGAAATATTATCTAAATGTCCTCGGAAGCGTAACCATGGACCAGCCATAGAGATATGGTCAGTTGTACATTTTCCCTGTGCTTTGATTAATAGTTTTACCCCTATTAAATTTGAGCCATTCCAAGGTTTGAAAGGTGTTAATATTTGTAAGCGTTCTGAATCATCAGCTACAACAACATTTACATTTGAACCATCCTCTTGCGGTGCCAAATAGCCATTGTCCTCCACATCAAATCCTTTGGGAGGTAATTCTTTTCCAGACGGTGGATCTAATTTAACCTCATCACCATCTTGGTTGATTAAGGTATCATTTACTGGATCAAAATCTAATCGACCTGAAATCGCAATTGCTGCAACCATCTCTGGAGAGGCAACAAATGCATGCGTGTTTGGGTTTCCATCTGCACGCTTAGAGAAGTTTCTGTTGAAAGAGTGGATGATGGAGTTTTTTTCTTCTTTATCTGCACCTTCACGTGCCCATTGACCAATACATGGTCCACAAGCGTTAGTAAAAATCTTAGCATTTAGTTCCTCAAAAGGCACTAGTAAACCATCACGTTCAGCAGTATATCGAACTTGTTCAGATCCAGGATTGATTCCAAATTCAGCTTTGGTAACTAGTTTTTTGTCAACAGCTTGCCGAGCAATTGAAGCAGCTCGATCTAAGTCTTCATATGAAGAGTTTGTACAAGACCCGATTAATCCCCATTCAACTTGTAATGGCCAATCGTTTTCTTTCGCTACTTTGCTCATATCACTTACTTGCGTTGCTAAGTCTGGCGTAAATGGTCCATTGATATGTGGCTTTAAAGTATCTAAGTCAAGCTCGATTACTTCGTCAAAATATTGTTCTGGGTTAGCATATACTTCTGCATCAGCTGTTAAGTGTTCTCTGACAGCATTGGCAGCATCAGCGACATCATCACGACCTGTAGAACGCAAATAACGTTCCATTGATTCGTCATAACCAAAGGTAGAGGTTGTCGCTCCAACTTCTGCTCCCATATTACAGATGGTTCCTTTTCCAGTACACGACATGGCTTCAGCACCTTCTCCAAAATATTCTATGATTGCGCCGGTACCTCCTTTAACAGTTAGGATACCCGCTACTTTTAAAATAACATCTTTTGGCGCAGTCCAACCGTTTAATTTCCCAGTTAGTTTTACCCCAATTAGTTTTGGGAATTTTAATTCCCATGGCATATCTGCCATAACGTCCACAGCATCTGCACCTCCAACACCAATGGCTAGCATTCCCAGTCCACCTGCATTTACAGTATGGGAATCTGTTCCTATCATCATTCCTCCTGGGAAAGCATAATTTTCTAAAACTACTTGGTGGATAATTCCAGCACCTGGCTTCCAAAATCCAAGTCCATATTTATTAGAAACAGACTCTAAAAAATCAAATACTTCTGAAGAGGTAGAATTTGCCGACTTTAAATCTTTCGAAGCTCCCTCTTTCGCTTGAATCAAGTGATCACAGTGAGTAGTTGTAGGAACAGCCACTTTTGCTTTTCCAGCTTGCATAAATTGTAACAAAGCCATTTGGGCAGTCGCATCTTGAAGTGCAATTCTATCTGGAGCAAAATCTACATAATCTGCCCCTCGAGTATAAGGAAGATCTGATTTTACATCCCATAAGTGTGAATATAATATTTTTTCTGATGCTGTTAAAGGTTTTCCTGTTAACTGACGCGCATTTGATACGCTTTTATCTAGTCTAGCGTAAACCTGTTTTATCATTTCAATGTCAAATGCCATATTTTTTTTTTAATTGACCGTAAAACTACAAAATTAAGGTCATAGATTTTACTATTAAATAATAGATTTTATCAATAATAGATGAAACTTTTATATATAGTGCCTTTCACTTATTATTTTGCACTTAGTATTCTCAATAAAGCTCCTAATTCATATGAGTTGATTTACAGAAAAGTATTTTTTTAGGATGACAGTATCAAAAAATTAGATGATATCATAACCAATAAAATTTAAATAGATATTATTTATCTTTTCGATTGTTGATTAAATACATCAAATTAAAAGAATAACTATTCGTATTTAGAACAGAATTAGTTTTAGTATATTTACAGGAGAGAGGGGTATGTTTTTTTAATAAATTCATATTCTTTTTATATTTTATAATGATAAAAAACAAAGGAGCAGCTCTTGATAAAATGTAATTAGAATGACCTTATACAATTTCAAAACCATTAAAAATTAAAAAAGCAGAACTTGATAATTCGGGTCTAAATGAAGTTGTTTTAAAAATTTGAGATGCTGGGTTATTTCATTATGATTTATCAGTAATTGATGGTAGTCGACTTCGACAATTACCTCATGCTTTGGAATTGGAAATCATTAATAAATTACTCTTATTGTCAAACAAGCAGAGCTTTACTTTGCGAACCTGGAGCTTATGCTAATGTAAAAGAAACTCTTTTGGGGGATAAAATAAATCATGAAAGAAATTAAAAAAATCAATAGAGAGGATTATAAATATTTTCATTCTATAACGACACGGTGGATGGATAACGACATCTATGGACATTTAAATAACGTAGCTTATTATTCTTATTTCGATACAACGGTAAATCATTATCTCATTGATTGTGCTGGTCTGGATATAAATAAAGCTGATGTTTTAGGCTATGTTGTAAACTCACAATGTGAATACCTTTTTGCAATTTCTTATCCAGATCAAATTGAAGTAGGCCTTCGTGTTAATAAACTCGGTAATAGTTCTGTAACCTATGGTTTAGCGGTATTTAAAAAAGGAGAAACTTTGCCTTGTGCATACGGATCATTTGTTCACGTATTTGTAAATAGAATAGAGAACAAATCGGTTTCTATTCCAAAAAAAATTAGAGAGTTTTTAGAATTGTTAGTTTTATAAAGCCTATTTTGGATTCAGCTAATTTAAATTTAATAAAAAGAACTCACTAGACATATGCCTTTATTAATTGTCATTCTCGGAATATTATTGTTATTCGTTTTAATAGCAAAATTTAAACTAAATGCATTTATAGCATTTATCATTAGCTGCATTTTTGTAGGAGTTTTTCAGGGTATGGAGTTAGAAACCATTATCAAATCAATTCAAACTGGGATGGGAAATACACTCGGTTTTTTGGTTATGATTTTAGGGTTTGGAGCAATGCTTGGAAAACTTGTTGCCGATAGTGGCGCTGCACAAAGAATTACTTCAAGATTAGTTTCAAGTTTTGGAATAAAAAACATACAATGGGCAGTTGTTGTAGCGGGTTTTATTGTTGGTATTCCCATGTTTTATTCAGTAGGTTTTGTAATCTTAATCCCCTTGGTTTTTACCGTTGCAGCTTCAACAGGATTACCTTTGATTTATGTAGGCTTACCCATGCTTGCTTCTTTGTCGGTTACCCATGGTTTTTTACCTCCTCATCCAGCACCCACAGCTATTGCAGATATGTTTAGTGCTGATATTGGTAAAACCTTATTGTACGGAATTATCATTGCCATTCCTGCAATCATTGTTGCAGGTCCATTATTTTCAAGAACCATTAAAAATATTAATGCCACTCCCTTAAAAGAATTTTATAATCCAATCGTTCTAAAAGATGAAGAAATGCCTAGTATGGGCATTAGTGTATTTACTGCATTACTTCCTGTCATATTAATTATTCTTTCAACATTATTAACCCTTTTTATAGCTAAAGACTCTATTTTTAGCGATGCTGTTATTTTTCTGGGTAATCCTGTAGTAGCAATGCTAATTTCTGTTATGGTAGCAATCTATACCCTTGGTATTTTGCGTGGAAAAAAGATGACAGTCTTGATGAATTCGATATCGAGTTCCGTTTCAAGCATAACAATGGTTTTATTAATTATTGCAGGAGCAGGTGCTTTAAAAGAAATTTTAATAGATAGTGGGGTTAGCGACTATATAGGAGAATTATTAAAAGGTTCTCACATATCTCCTTTATTTTTAGCTTGGCTAATTGCAACCATTATTAGGGTATGTGTAGGATCGGCAACTGTTGCGGGTTTAACAGCTGCAGGGATAGTACTCCCACTAGTTTCAAGCTCCGAAGTTAGCCCTGAGCTGATGGTTTTAGCTATAGGCTCTGGAAGTCTGATGTTATCTCACGTAAATGATGGGGGCTTTTGGATGTTCAAAGAATACTTCAATCTTTCTGTTAAAGAAACACTTTCGACCTGGACCGTTATGGAAACTACCATTGGAATTATGGGATTAATAGGCGTTTTAATACTAAACATATTTATATAAAATTAAGAAATGAATAATTTACCCTCACAAAAAGTAAAAGAATTAAACTTAGTGTTTCCCCCAGCTCCCAAACCTGCTGGTGTATATAGACCCGTATTAGTTGTAGATAAATTTTTATATGTTTCGGGACAGGGCCCAATGCAAAATGACGGAACATTAATGCAAGGACGCTTGGGAGATAATTTAGATTTAGAGGAAGGAAAATTAGCAGCACGCCAAGTAGGTTTGACTATGCTATCGAGTATTCAAACACATTTTGGAAGTTTAGATAAAATTAAAAGAGTAGTCAAGGTATTGGGTATGGTTAATTCTTCACAAGATTTTGAAAAACAACCTTATGTTATGAATGGATTTAGCGAATTAATGGCAGATGTGTTTGGAAAAGAGCAGGGGATTGGTGTAAGAAGTGCTGTAGGTATGTTTTTACCAGATGGTATTCCAGTAGAGGTAGAAGCAATGTTTGAGTTACATTAAATGAGTAAAGGGAGTAATTGGTATGAGGTAGATAATATTGAAGAGGTAATCTCTCCAGCCCTTTTGGTGTATCCAGATAGAATTGTTGAGAATATTAAAATGATGATTAAAATCTCAGGAGGAGCCAATTCCTTGAGACCTCATATAAAAACACATAAAATTGCAGAGATTATAGACCTGCAATTAAAATATGGAATTACAAAATTTAAATGTGCAACCCTTGCTGAAGCTGAATTACTTGCTCAATGTGGAGTTCAAGATATTCTTCTGGCCATGCAACCTGCGGGTATCCATATCAAAAGGTTTTTTGAATTGACAATCAAGTATCCAAATTCAACAATAGCAACAATTATAGATGATGAAGAAATAAGGCTGAAGATCAACACCATAGCCTGCAAAAAGCAGTTGCAAATCCCGATTTGGATGGACATCAACAATGGGATGAATAGAACTGGGATAAAACCCAATAATGAAGCGGTATTGTTGTATCAAAAAATAGAAAAGTCTACAAATTTAGTTGCCAAAGGACTACATGTTTATGATGGGCATATTCATGAATCGGATTTTAATTTACGGAAGGAAATTTGTGATAAAGATTTTGATTTGGTTCTAAAACTAAAAAATCAGATAGAACTTCTCGGAATAAAAATCAAAACCATTGTCGCTGGAGGAACTCCTACTTTTCCTATTCATGTAAAACGAAACAATGTGGAGGTAAGTCCAGGAACATCTTTATTGTGGGATCAAGGATATGCCGATTTATACAAAGATTTAAAATTTCATAGGGCTGCTGTTTTAGTTGGTAATATCGTAAGTAAACCTGATCCTAATTTGATTTGTTTAAACCTAGGGCATAAGTCTGTTGCAGCAGAAATGAAATTTCCTAGATTAAAACTTCTCAATTTTAAGAATTACAAACCAGTAAGTCATAGTGAAGAACATTTTGTTGTTGAGTGTGATGAATCTGAAAAATATCCAATCGGTGAAGTTTGTTACTCCATACCTACCCACATTTGCCCAACGGTTACCAGATATAATCAAGTGTTAACGGTAATTGGGGGAGAAATAATAGGGAGTTGGAAGATAGCAGCAAGGGACCACTCAATTGAGACCTCATGAAAATTAAATAGATAATATGTTTATACTCGATGCACACCTTGACCTTGCCATGAATGCCATGGAATGGAACAGAGATTTAACTTGGAAGGTTGAGGATATAAGAAAAAGTGAAATCGGAATGACCGATAAACCAGACAGAGAAAAAAATACTGTTTCTCTAGATGCTATGCGGAAAGGAAATATAGGCATTTGCGTAGCCACTCAGATTGCTCGTTACGTAAAAAAAGAAAGTGAATTACCAGGCTGGAGCTCACCACAACAGGCGTGGGCCCAGACTCAAGGACAGCTGGCTTGGTACAAGGCTATGGAGGATTTAGGCGAAATGGTTAAGATTACAAATATTAAAGAACTAAATGAGCATTTAACCCTTTGGAAAAACGATGACGTTTCTAAAAAACCAATTGGATATATTCTAAGTTTAGAGGGTGCTGATTCAATTTTGAATATGGATCATCTAGAAAAATCTTACAATCAAGGATTAAGAGCAATTGGTCCAGCTCATTATGGACCAGGAATTTATGCGCATGGAACTGATTCTGTCGGTGGAATAGGAGTCAAAGGAAAAGCTTTGTTAAAAAAAATAGAAGAGTTAAATTTAATTCTTGATGCTACCCATTTATGTGATGTAAGTTTCTGGGAAACCATGAAAGTTTATGAGGGCCCTGTTTGGGCGAGTCACAATAACTGTAGAAAATTTGTAAACCATAATCGTCAATTCTCTGATGAACAAATTAAAGAATTGATCGGAAGAGATGCGGTTATTGGAATAGCATTGGATGCTTGGATGATGGTGCCCAATTGGATTAGAGGAAAATCTACACCAAAGAGTATGGGAGTAACTTTAGACCAAATGATTGATAACATCGATCATATCTGTCAATTATCTGGAAATTCATCTCATGTTGGAATTGGAACGGATTTAGATGGAGCGTTTGGGAAAGAACAATCTCCTCTTGATATAGACACCATAGCCGATCTTCAAAAGATACCATCAATGCTTTCTAAAAAAGGATATTCCAAAAAAGATATTGAGAATATAATGAGTCAAAATTTTATAAAATTTCTTTGTAGGGTATGGAGATAATTTTTGATTTGATCTAAAGTATATTTTTTTCGATCAGAATTCTTAAACTGTTGATGTTTGATTAGTAAACTCTGGTAACCAATTACCAAATGTTTCTTGAAACTCAGTTTCTGGTTCTTCAGTTGAACAGCTCAAAAGAAACAGAAATGAAAAAATTAGTAAGGTCTATTAATAATATTATAGTTGTATATTCAAAAATGCACTAAATCTTTAGCTCAAATAAAACAATCAGCAAAAAAATATTATTTTTAGCTGATTTGAAATCATTATTTTGAAAATTGAAAAAAATAGCTCTCTTCTCATTTTGCTTTATCTTATTTTTTTGCTCAAAAAATAACGACCCCAATATATTTACAAAACAAAATTTAGCCCAGCAAACATATAAAGAAACACCATCTGCTAACCCCTCGGGAAGTTATAATTTTTATCATGGTGGACAAAATAGATTGTATCACTATTATCAGCCATTATACATGCCTAAGAATGCTCCTCTGCTATTCGTTTTACACGGTTACAATGCAAATGCTGATGATTTCATGGATTGGTTTGAAATGAGCGAATTGGCTAATGAACACGGATTTGCATTGGTTTATCCTCAGGGACTAAAAGATAGTTCGAGAAGAACACATTGGAATGCTGGGCTTACATTAAGCAATGTTGATGACGTAGATTTTCTAAGTGAACTAGCACTTTACCTACAAGAGACTTACCAACTTAATCCTGCCCGAACCTTTACAAGTGGATATTCAAACGGTGGATTTATGAGTTATGAATTAATAGTGAAGAAACCTGAAATATTCAGAGCAGCAGCAAGTATATCGGGAACCATGAGCTTAAAAACGTGGAGTGACCGATCTCTTGCACAAGCTGTACCGGTTTTACAGCTTTCTGGAGGGCTCGATCGAGTGGTTCCTCCGAATGGATTAACCAATCTTTATGGAGGTTGGGGTGGAGCTCCGAAAATATCTGATATTATGCTGTTTTGGGCAGAATTGAATGCATACGATGTGCAAGAATATATTGAACAGGATCAAACTAAAATTACGAAATACCTCAATTCAAATAGTAATAACGAGGTTTGGTATTACTTGATTGAAGATTTAGATCATAGTGTTCCTATGGGAAGAAACAACACCCTCCATACACCTTCTTTAATTTGGGATTTTTTTAGTAAATATTAGCAGAAAGAACAGCTAATATGTTTATTTAAAGTTTTTTAATTTAAATATAGAAATACTATGATGAGTTAAAACACCTGGGGGAATATTGATAAAAAATGAAATTTAATTAGAAATTTATGAAGGGGGACAAAGTTTCTTCCATAGAAAAATTAGTATGCTCCACAGAGTAAAGAATTTTGTTCTTAAAATCTCGAACAACTATTTTGGTCAATTTAGTTTCGGGAGGATCATTTTTAGAACCATTTGATCTGTAATATTCAAGATATAAATACTTTGGATTATGAATATTTTTTAGAAACTCACGATCGTAAATCGCTTTTTTTTCATCAACATCAAAAGGGTTTAAAATTTTTAATGGAGAAGCTGAAAGGCGTTCTTGATAAATACCATACCAGCCTTTACTTGAGGAGTTTAAATTTTTTATTGTAACCAAAGCAACATGAGAATAGTTATTAAAATTAACTGTTATTGGTTTGATAACTTTTGTTGAGGCCTTTAGGCGGGTCTTTTGTTTTTTTAACTTCTTAGATTTGCTTATCTCTACGGGAGCCTGATTTTGATTTTGCCCAAGAGAAACCTGTGGAACAAAAAGTAAAATAATAACTAAATTTTTTACAAAAGAATTTGACATAGTTACAAAGTTGGAAATTATTAATGATTTTTTTCGTTAAAACGGTTTTATCTAGATTCCGTATTTTCAGTTTATTTTAATATCGTTTAATACTAATTACAATTATAAATAGCCACAATTTCACCATCTGATTTTTTAACTTCAATGATTTTGTTAAAATCGCGAAGTTTCATGTAGGCAAAACCTTCATTTTCAAATAATAAGCCATGTGGAGTGGGGTAGTTGTTATTGTAAATGAGGTTGTCTCCAACGATGGGCTCAGCTGAAGCTCCAGTGTGATAAGCAATATTATAATAATTAGGATCAGTTGATGAGCATAAAAATGTTTCATTAGCGATTTCAATACTATTAGAAACTGTAGTAGTTTTGTAATTATTACCTAAATAAATAGACCATGGACATCCATTTAAAACAGACACACCAGCAGCATATGGACAACTATCATTTGGATCTAACAAGCCATCACCATCTGTATCTACAATACAAGTTGGACAACTAGATATAGCAACATCTGTAACAACATCATTTAGTTGGTCTAAAGGTGCGGCTGCATAATACCATATAAAAGAATCGGATTCGCCAACTGCTATATCTTGCATACGAACATACAAACTGTATGATCCGTCATTTTCAGTTGAAATTTGAACTGTAGATGGAGTTACAGTCTCCGAAACATTATAATTAAAATCAAAATCTGCAACAGAGGTATTTGCATTCGTTGATTTAGTAAAAAATAAAATTCCTTCGTCAAGGGTTAAGATCCTCAGTGCTGATGATTGTTGAGTAATTGAAGATAATTTTTGAAAAGATCCGTTAACCAAGTTGCCTCTTTCTTTTATTGGTTCGTCTGTACCGCCAACGTAGTCATCTCGGGTACCAACCCAATATCTTAGATTAGTAACAGCTGCTGATCCAATATTTTTAATTGTTGTTGTTACCTTAATAAAATTATCTCCAGCTCCAATGCTGTAGTCATTAATTACTTCTAATTGTGAAGTTCCGATTGTGACTTCTCCTTTAACCTTAATATTTCCTGTTCCAAAACTCCCAGAAATATTGAAACTATCTGAATCAAAAGTAGCTGATTCAAATAGAGGATTTGATTTGACAACACCATTAATATTCCATTCATTAGTTCCATCTCCACCAACACCAAACGAACAATCCAAAGGGTATTTATTTGAAGGTAACACCCTAATATCAGTATATGTTAATTGCCTCCACCCATTATCATCACTAAGGTAAAATGGCTGTTTTAATGTTCCAGATACGGTTATGGATACTTCAGTGCCATCTCCAAATCGCATATTCCCATTATTTATTATCTGATTTGTTCCAGTAAATTGAGAAAAAGCATTTAAAAAGTATGAAAGTGATATTATAAGAAGTAAATATTTTTTCATGGATATTGAAACAAGCTAGTATTAATTATTACGTGGAGTTTTTAGCACTAATTTTATATTTATTTACAAGATATAAAAACTCTAGGAATACTGATTTATTGAATTCTTGAAACCTTTATATTTGCCTATTTAGGAAGTCCTGAAAATGTAGGAGGATAAGCTTATTATACCTGTAAAAAAACTCTGTTTTTTTTAGTAAACTTTACTAAGCTATTAAAGGCAAGTTTAAGCTGTCAAATAAAACTCTTATGCAAAAAACCCCAGTAAATAAAGGGGTTTTAAATTGATAAAGCGGAGAAAGAGGGATTCGAACCCCCGGAGGTGTGACCCTCGCTAGTTTTCAAGACTAGTGCATTCGACCACTCTGCCATTTCTCCAATGCGGTTGCAAATATACATTCCTTTTCCAACTAATGAAATATTTTAAAACGATAAATTCATTTTTTTTATTTTTAAAATAGATATCTTCATTTAAAAGATAATTTATGAGTGATTTAATTCAATATGGATTCTTAATAATTGTTGGAATATTAGCTGGGGCAATCAACACTTTAGCTGGTGGTGGATCTTTATTGACCCTTCCCATTTTGATTTTTATTGGTCTTCCGCCAAACGTAGCCAATGCCACCAACCGAATAGGGATTGTTTTTCAAGCTTTTGTAGGAACCGCAGGATATCGTTCTAAGGGAGTTTCTAATTTTCCTTTCAATCTGTATTTAGGAATTTCTGCCTTAATTGGCTCGCTAATAGGAGCTCAAATTGCTGTTGACATAAGTGGAGCTATTTTCAATAAAGTTTTGGCAATAATAATGCTAATTGTTGTTGCAATTATTGTTTTTAAACCCAAAACAAAGTCCCTGAATTTACCAGAACGTATGACAGGGAAATATCTTTTTTATGCCATTGTTGGATTTTTCTTCATAGGTATTTATGGAGGATTTATTAATGCCGGTATTGGTTTTGTAATCATTCTTTTTTTGAATAATTTGAATCGCTTGTCATTAATTAAAACAAATGCAACAAAAGTTTCAATTGTCTTTATTTATACTGCCGGAGCTTTGGCTCTATTTGCCTATAACGGTACTGTTGATTGGGTGATGGGTTTGGTATTGGGGCTTGGCACTTCTTTGGGAGCATGGTGGTCAAGCCGTTGGTCTGTGGATAAAGGGGAAGGGGTTATCAAAATTGCAATGATTATTATGGTAAGTTTGATGTCAGTAAAACTTTGGTTTTTTTAGATTAATACTTTACATACTCAACAATTTCTAGTCCATAACCTGTGATACCTACTCGGGGTCCTTGATTTGAATTGCTGATGACTTTTAGTTTATTGATTCTTAAATCATGAAGTATTTGAGCTCCAATTCCAAAATCTTTGTAATCCATCTTCATAGGGGGAACTTTATGAAGCTCACCTTTTAGTTGTAGTGAAGTCAATTCATTTATCCGAGCCAATAAGTTTTCGGATTGTTGAGCTTGATTTATAAATATTACTGCTCCTTTACCCTCTGAATTGATTAAATTGAAAATATCATCTAAATAGGATTGTAAGTAGTTCTTTCCTTTTTCGTTCGAACCGGCTAACATACTTAAAATATCATTGTTTATTTGTGAAGAGTTGATCCGTGTCAAAACAGAATCCTTTTCATCCCAACTCCCTTTGGTTAAGGCTACATGAACTTGACTGTTTGTAGTTTGCTGATATGCTCTTAAACGAAATTCTCCAAAACGAGTTTGAATTTCTGTATCCGCACGTTTTAGAATAAGACTGTCATGTTGCATTCGATAAGACACCAAATCTTCAATGGAAACTAACTTGAGATTAAACTTTTCTGCAACTTTGAGCAACTGTGGAAGTCGAGCCATAGTTCCATCTTCATTCATAATTTCAGCAATAACTCCAGCCGGTTTCATTCCAGCAAGCCGGGCAAAGTCTATTGCAGCTTCTGTATGTCCTGTTCTTCTTAGTACACCACCTTCTTTCGCTATTAATGGGAAAACGTGTCCAGGTCTTGAAAGTTGATGGGCTTGTATAGAATCATCTACCAATGCTGTAACCGTTTTAGCTCGGTCGCTTGCAGAAATACCAGTAGTAACACCATTTCCTTTTAAATCAATAGAAACCGTAAAAGCAGTTTCCATTGGGTCAGTATTGTTATCAACCATACGATGCAATTTCAATTCGTCGCAACGTTTTTCTGTTAAGGGAGCGCAAATCAAACCTCTGCCATGGGTTGCCATAAAGTTTATCATTTCGGGAGTAATTTTTTCTGAGGCAGCTAAAAAGTCTCCTTCGTTTTCTCGGTTATCATCATCAACAACAATAATGATTTCCCCATTTTTAATGGCTTGAATAGCATCTGATATTTTATCTAATCTATCTTTTGGCATAAGTAGCTTTATTTATTAAATTCTTTAATTGCTCGTTTATTTTTTTCAAAGGAATAATGATTCGATCTAAGTCAACAATTCCTCTATCTCTTGAAGCTCGTTTTGTTAAATAAAGTGCAAATAGCCCAATAATCAGAACAGAGGTCCAACTTCCAATAAAAGGACTAATACTACTATCCTCAGCTGCATTTTTTCCAAACAAACCAATGTAGTGATAGGACAGAAAAATTAAAATTGCCAATACTACAGGTAAACCTAAGCCTCCTTTCCTGATGATCGCTCCCAAAGCAGCTCCAACCAAGAACAAAAAAAACACTCCAAAACCCAAAGTGAATTTATCGTGGAATGAACTTTTGTGGAGGTTAATCAGCTTTTGTTGAATAAAAAAATTCTTTTTCTTTCCTTCAATATTCCTGAGAATTCCTCTAGCATTCATTAGGGCTGTGTGAATTACTTGTTTGTGTCTGTAATGACGTTCATTGGTAATGAAACTCAAAGGATTTCTTAATTCATTGAAGATTGAATCATTTAAAACAACTCCTTCTTCAGCGCTTTTGAGAACATCAGATCCATTTATTTTTCTAAAATTTTTGGCGAATAGCTCTCGAATTCTGTTGTACTTTATTTCTAAGGAATCAATACTTTCATCTAATTGATCCACTTTTTGCATTCGAAAAGTACTTTTATAATTTTCTTCAGAAAGATCTACATTATTGAATTGCGTTAAATCAATATTCATGATGTATTTCTCAAACTTTACTTTACTGTGTGGAATCTTTTTTTTGTCTTCAGATTTTTCAGGAGTAATTTCTTCGTATCGATTTCCATCAAAAAGCAACAATTGAAGTTGATCACCAATTTCAGCACTTTTCAACTCTCCAGTAGCTGCTTTTATTACAATGTTATTTTTTTGATTTGGGATTTTTTCATGAATGATTATGTTCCTCAATAAACGATCTTCATCTCCATATTTTTCATTTACCTTGATGTTCATTTGTCCTAAATCATTGAACACACCTTCGGTTATGGCAAGTGCAGGTTTTAGTTTAGCAAGGTTTCTTCTTAGATTAAATGATTTTACTTCGGCAAAAGGCATGATATAGTTTGTAAAATAAAAACTTCCAATCCCTAAAAAAAAGTGAAAAAGAACAAGACTCAACATGGCTCTTTGCAAGGAAATTCCGGTTGATTTCATTGCTGCAAACTCATAATTCTCAGCGAAGGTTCCATAGGTCATTATTGAGGCTAACAAAACAGATAAGGGAAGAACTAAAGGAACAAGTTTAGGGGAATAGTAAAGTAAAAACTTTAAAATGGTTCCAATGTCAATACCTTTTCCAGCAAATTCATCAATAAACAACCAAATCGTTTGAATAATAAAAATCAGCATCAAGATTATAAAAACACTTAACAATCGTTGAATGTAGGAAACCAAGATATAGCGATCCAGAATTTTCATTAATTAGTTATTCATGTAGTAGTTTGGATAATCACCCACGTTAAATTCAAAAAAATTAGGAGGGAGCGTAATGTTTTCCTCTTGATTTTTTATGGTCAGTGTTGTTGTTGTTTTACCATTTCCAATTTCAATTAATCTGTAAATGGAATTTTGATCAACATCAATTCCCAATAAAAGATATTTGATATCGGTATTTTCTTCAGAAGGGATTAGTTTTATAAATTGAATATTTCGTCCCATAACCCGTTGAGAAATATCCCATTGATAGTCATAGCCTTCTTTGTAAAAATTTAAAATCTGGGAGGGGTTTACATTAATTTCCTCACTATCTTGTGGAATACTCACAGTAATTTCCTCATTTTCTGGGACGATTGTGTAGATTTTCTCTCCATCAAAAAGCTGAATGATTTCTAAAAATTCTAATTTGTAGCGATCGCCCGCTAGGGTAACCTTACCTTCTGTTTCTTGACGAATTTGTTCTTCTTTATTTTCTAATACATACTTAAACTCAAAACGCATGTTTTTTTGCTTTTCAATTTTGTTCGATACTTGTTCAAGTAAATATCTGGCTTGTTCAGGCCCTTGAGCAAAAAGAAGCGAAGATGATCCAATTAAAATTATTAATAAGCGCATGAGCTGATGTTTTAGATTATTCATTATTCAATAACTGTTCCAAAGAAGTTAAATCGGGAATCAAAACCTGTCGAGCTTTACTACCTTCAAAGGGGCCAACAATTCCTGCGGCCTCCATTTGATCTATTATCCTACCAGCTCTATTATAGCCTAATTTTAATTTTCGTTGAAGTAATGAGGCTGACCCTTGCTGAGCATTCACAATGACTTCTGCTGCATCTCTAAAAAGGGCATCACGATCATTGATATCGATGTCTAGTGTAGATGTCTCTTCTCCTACAAATTCTGGTAGTAAGTGTGCCTGTGCATAAGCTTTTTGTCCACCAATAAAATCTACTATCTTTTCTACCTCAGGAGTATCAACAAAAGCACATTGAATTCGAGTGAGGTCATTTCCTTGGGTGTAAAGCATATCTCCGCGCCCGATAAGTTGATCAGCTCCACCATTATCTAAGATTGTTCTCGAATCAATTCTAGAGGTTACTCTAAAGGCAATTCGAGCCGGAAAGTTTGCTTTTATAATACCTGTAATAACATTTACAGAGGGACGTTGGGTAGCAATAATCAAATGAATTCCTATGGCACGAGCTAACTGTGCTAGCCGAGCAATTGGTGTTTCTACTTCTTTTCCTGCTGTCATTATTAAATCTGCAAATTCATCAACTACCAAAACAATGTAGGGTAAAAAAGAATGTCCATCATCTGGATTCAATTTACGAGCTTTAAATTTTGTATTGTATTCTTTTAAATTCCTACACATACCGTTTTTGAGTAGTTCGTAGCGATTGTCCATTTCTATACACAACGAATTCAGGGTATGAATTACTTTGGTGTTGTCAGTAATTATGGCATCTTCAGAATCAGGGAGTTTAGCCAAATAATGACGTTCTATTTTGTTGTAAATATTGAGTTCAACTTTCTTTGGATCAACCAAAACAAACTTTACTTCAGCAGGATGTTTTTTGTATAGAAGGGATGTCAAAACGGCATTCAATCCAACAGATTTCCCTTGCCCTGTAGCACCAGCCATAAGTAGATGGGGCATTTTAGCTAAGTCTACTACAAAAGTTTCGTTACTAATGGTTTTCCCCAAAGCAATAGGAAGCTCCATTTGTGCATTTTGAAATTTTTGTGAGGCAATAACAGATCGCATAGAAACTATACTGGGTTTCTGATTTGGAACTTCAATTCCGATAGTCCCTTTACCCGGGATTGGAGCGATAATTCGAATTCCTAAGGCTGAAAGCGAAAGAGCAATATCATCTTCTAAGTTTTTAATTTTCGAAATACGAATACCGGCAGCAGGGACAATCTCATATAAGGTTACTGTAGGACCAATATTTGCCTTAATTTGAGCAATCTCAATTTTATAATTTTTTAAGGTTTCAACAATTTTACTTTTGTTAGCCTCCAATTCTTCTTGGTTGATGGTTATACTTCCATCTCCATAGTCTTTTAATAAATCTAGTGTTGGAAATACATATTTGCTCAGTTCCAAAGTTGGATCATAGGAACCATACTTTTCTACTAACTGTTGGGATATATTGTTTTCCAAGAGTTCTTCCTTTGTGGTATTGATTTCAATTTCCAATTCTTCCTCTGGTTCAATAGTTTTTTCAACTTCTAAAACCGGGATTTCCAATGGAATTTCATTTTTTTCAACTTTTTCAGGAATACTTTCAGGGGTTATGTTTTCACTTTTATCAAATGCTGTTTCTTCAAACGATTTGGATTTCTGTTTTTCTTCCTGGTCATCTTTTTCAAAAAGAGACTTTAAGCGGTTTAATATCACTTCAGGAGTAATGTTCCAATGCAGAACGATGAAAATTAAACTTCCAAAAGCCAAAAGTGATCCAACACCAATTTCTCCAATATAATCATATAAAAAATCAGTCATTTCAAATCCCATTACTCCACTTAGTAATGGAAAGGAGCTAGAATAAAAACCAAACAAAAGAGAAAACCAAAGCGTATAATATAGGCCCCATGTCCATTGCTGCAGTAGTTTTTCTTTGTGGGTATTAAAAAAATAAGTAAATCCAGTAAAACCTATTAAATAAGCAATGATATAGGCTGCTAGCCCAAAAAGTTTATAAATAAAAAAATGGCTGATGCTTGCTCCTAATTTAGAAAGTAAATTTTTACTTAGGACAGATCGGTCACTCAAGGCGTTTAAACTACTTTGATCTTCTTCCCAAGTAAAAAAATAAGATGTAAAAGCAATAAAAAAGAGTAAACCAACTAGAACTAAAAATCCTCCAATTAAAATCTCGCGGGTACGCTTATTCTTTTCAGAGGTAGCGAAGAATTTAGGTACTTTGGATGATGAAGATTTTTTTGCAGTCATTCCGGTTTTGCATTCCTAACAAAAATACAAATAATGATTGAATTAAAACTAAAAAAGCCCCCATTAAAGGAGGCTAATTATTAGTTGTCAATACTTCTTTGGACTCGTTTTATAAAAGCATTTAATGCTTCTTTTTGACTCTTACCAGCCTTTATGTCTTTCTGTACTTCTAAAGTTCCATAGAGGTTAGATATCAATTCACCCAATACATCAATCTCTTCATCTTTTATTCCTGAATGCTCTGAAATATGTTCCAAAACCTCCAGCGTTTCGATTAAATAATCCTCATCATTGTCAAAAATAAAATTCGATAGGTGTTTAATTAATGGTAGCCTCATGGACGAATGTATTTAATAAATCAGTTTTGTTGGTCTGAATTTGATTAACTAATTTTCCATTTCTAAACGATGCAAAGGTTGGTAAATTACTAACGTCTGCAAGTTTTCTTGAGTTTGGATTTTTTTCAGCATCGATTATTACAAAGGGTATGCTTTGGTTTTCTGAAGCCATTTTTTTGAATTTTGGCTTCATAATTCTACAATTGCCACACCATCCAGCAGAGTATTGTACCAATACCCTGTCATTTGTATCAATCAATTGCTGAAGCGAATCATCTGTTATTTCTTGAAACATATAAAATTAATGAGAGCTTAAATATTCTTGTACACCTTCACGGTTAGCATTCATTGCATCTTTTCCATCTTCCCAATTTGCTGGGCAAACTTCACCTTTTTCTTGAACATAAGTATATGCATCAATTAAACGGATGTACTCATTTACGTTTCTACCAATAGGCATGTGATTAATTCCTTCGTGGAAAACCATTCCTTCTTCATTAATAAGGTAGGTAGCTCTAAAGGATACATTATCTCCATCCATCAAAAGAACTCCAGTGTTTTCATCATAGCGTTCGTTGGTACTGTCAAGTATATCCAAAGTACTTGCAAGGTTTCGATTACTGTCAGCCAAGAGATTATATGTAACACCCTCAATACCACCGTTGTCTTTAGAGGTGTTGAGCCATGCAAAATGAACTTCTGGAGTATCACAAGAAGCACCAATTACAATTGTGTTTCTTTTCTCAAATTCTGAAAGTGCTTCTTGAAATGCATGTAATTCTGTAGGGCACACAAAAGTAAAATCTTTTGGATACCAAAACAAAAGGACTTTTTTCTTGTTGTTCTTTGCTTCTTCTAATACATTAATATTTATGGTATCACCCATTTCGTTCATTGCATTTACACTTAAATCGGGGAATTGTTTTCCTACTGTTGACATTTAATTATGTTTAAAAATTTCGACAAAATTAGCTTTAAATTACTCGTTTAAAAAAGAAAACAAATTGGATAAATTTACTTTAAAATAAGTTTTTTTGATGATCGAATTTTAACCTCCTTTGGTATTGATTTAAACATCTAAGAACAAAGGAAATAATTTTTTACTCGAAAATTTCTAGGGGATAATTTTTTTGATTTTAATCCCGAAATATGCATAAATAAGGGTCATGAAAGGACTTATCCAATTGAAGATTGCATAAACAAAATACTCACCAACTCCGACTCCTAAAACCCCAGATTGATATGCTCCACAAGTGTTCCAAGGAATAAGGACAGAAGTAACAGTCCCAGAATCTTCAAGCGTTCTGCTCAAATTTTCAGGAGCTAAATTTTTATTTTCAAAAGCTTTGTCAAACATTTTACCAGGCAAAACAATGGAAAGGTATTGATCAGAAGCTGTTAAATTTATTACTACACAAGAAGCAGTTGTGCTGGCAAACAATTGAAAAGTAGATTTAGCCATACTGAGCAAGGCATTACTTATTCTTTTTAGAGCGCCAATAGCATCCATAATTCCTCCAAAAACCATTGCACAAATAATCAACCAAATGGTTCCGAGCATACCCTTCATTCCACCAGAACTAAATAAATCATTCAGTAAATCACTGGATGTTGTTACCGAGATGTCACTGATGATTGCATTCATAACACCTCTGTAGGCACTAATGAATGTCAAAGAAGTAGCTCCAGCAATTTCAGTAACTATATGAGGTTGAAAAATTAATGCAAAAACACCTCCGAAAATTGTTCCTGCCAATAAAGCTGCCAAAGGTGGTGTTTTTTTAATAATCAAAACAACAACCAATAACGGAACAATAAATAAGCCTAAATTGATCGTAAAACTATCTTGAATACTGTTCAATAAAACGTTCGTATCTGTTGTTCCCGAAGTATTCTGAAAAAAACCTAAGATTAAAAATACGATTAAGGTTATAATAATGCTTGGTATTGTGGTATGGGTCATGTACCGAATGTGGGTAAATAAATCGGTGCCAGCCATAGCTGGAGCAAGGTTAGTAGTATCGCTCAAAGGTGAAAGCTTATCACCAAAGTAAGCTCCTGAAATCAAAGCTCCTGCAACCATTCCTGCTGGAATATCCAACACCCTACCAATACCAATTAAAGCAATCCCAACTGTCGCAGAAGTTGTCCAACTACTCCCAGTAGCAATCGATATGATAGCACAAATGATTATACAAGCTGGTAAAAAGATACTTGGGTGTAAAATCTTAAGTCCATAGTAGATCATGGCAGGAATGATTCCACTCAAAAGCCACGTTCCTGCTAATGCTCCAACAAAAAGTAAAATTAATAGTGCGCCTGTAGTAGATTTTAAATTCGTTCCCACCGTTTCAATCATTAGATTATAAGACACCTTGTTTTTAAAACCTACAACTGCCGCAACAGCAGCTCCAATGAGTAAAATAAATTGGTTCGATCCCCCCAATGCATCATCACCGTATACAGTTACGTTGAAGGATAGTAAGAGAACGAGTATTACTACTGGCAGGAGTGCCTGTGAAATAGATAGGGCTTCAGTCTTTTCTGACATATCAATAACTTTGATGTAATGATACGATTTTTAATTGTTATTTTATTTTTTGTTTTGATATTTATAATGATGGTAAACCGCATTGATAAATCCTAAAATAACACCTACACCAGAGATTATATAACCAATAGTAAAGAGTTTTCCGAGGTCTGTAGCTGGAGAATAATCTCCAAAACCTATTTAGTTAGAGTTATCGCCGAAAAATAAGTAGCATCAATCCAAGACCATTTTCAACATAATGATAAAATACTGTGCCGATACTGATAATAAAAACAGTAATGCCCAGAAGATTACGATATTCTTTGTCGCCTAAAAATGAGATTATAATTTTTATGAGTTGCATGGTTTCAATTTGGTTATACCAATTTATAAAAAAAACTGAAAATCAAATATTTTCTTCACTCTAGTTAGAAACATTTGTATTTTTGTATTACAATCTTTAAAAAAAGTAATGATGAGTAAATATGATGTTGCTGTAATTGGATCGGGTCCTGGAGGTTATGTTGCCGCTATCCGATGTGCACAATTAGGAATGAAGACAGCCTTGATAGAAAAGTACAGTACTTTAGGTGGAACCTGTTTGAATGTTGGATGTATTCCTTCTAAAACCCTGCTCGATTCTTCACATCATTACGAGGATGCGATCAAGCATTTTGATACGCATGGAATTGAAATTCCTGGTGAAATAAAAATCAACTTTGAAAAAATGATTGGGCGCAAACGCGCAGTTGTAGAACAAACCACAAAAGGCATTGAGTTTTTGATGGATAAAAATAACATTACCGTTTATCATGGCTTAGGAAGTTTTGTGGACTCAACTCATATTAAAATTGATGGAACAAAAAAAGAAACCATTGAAGCAAAGTACAGTATCATAGCTACGGGATCCAAACCTGCTACGTTGACTTTTATTTCTTTGGATAAAGAACGCATCATAACTTCTACAGAGGCCCTTGAGTTGAAAGAAATCCCCAAACATCTTATTGTAATAGGAGGTGGGGTTATTGGTTTAGAACTTGGTCAAGTTTATCGAAGACTAGGAGCAGAGGTTTCTGTAATAGAATATGCAAATCGAATAACTCCTGCAATGGATAGTGCATGCTCTCGTGAATTGACAAAAGTTTTGAAAAAGCAAGGAATAAAATTTTATTTGTCACACGGCGTAAACAAAGTAAATAGAAAAGGTTCTACTGTACAAGTAACTGCAACCGACAAAAAAGGATCTGAAGTTACTTTTGATGGGGATTATTGTTTAGTTTCTGTGGGTCGAAAACCCTATACTGCTGGTTTAAATGCTGATGCAGCGGGTGTGCAACTGAACGAAAGGGGACAAGTTGAAGTAAACGATCATCTACAAACTACTACGACCAATATTTATGCAATAGGAGATGTGGTTCGTGGGACGATGTTAGCACATAAGGCAGAGGAAGAAGGAGTAATGGTTGCGGAGTTTTTAGCAGGTCAAAAACCTCATATTGATTATAATTTGATACCCAATGTTATTTATACTTGGCCAGAAGTTGCTTCGGTTGGTAAAACAGAAGAACAACTTAAAGAAGCAGGTGTAAACTATAAGAGTGGTCAATTTCCCATGAGGGCTCTGGGGCGTGCTCGTGCAAGTATGGATACCGATGGTTTTGTCAAAATTCTAGCCGATGCTACTACAGATGAAGTGCTTGGAGTCCATATGGTTGGAGCTCGAGTTGCAGATTTAATAGCCGAAGCAGTAACAGCAATGGAATTTAGAGCCTCAGCAGAGGATATTTCGAGAATGAGTCATTCGCATCCTACTTATGCTGAAGCAATAAAAGAAGCTGCATTGGCTGCAACTGAAAACCGACCACTTCACATTTAATTACATTCACCAAGAGTCCAAGTTGTTACCCCGCTAACCGCAGCTGCACACGCCTTTCCGTATGTTAAGTCATTACAACCACAGACTGGTGCATACTCCAAAGTACAAATTTAATTTTTTTGAGGCTTACTTAAGCATGGATCTTGTACTTCTGTTTTCGAGCTAATTTGAATCAGTTTATATAGATTCTCCGGACAATCATCGGCACAATTACTGTTATCAATAGGTGCTACTTCGACGACTATGCCATACACATAACCATAAATAAAATCGAAACCCTCGATTACAAAGAATTGTGTTTTCCATTGATCATTTCCTATTTCGTCATCAAGTTGAAAATTGAAACATTCAAAAGAAAAAAAAAGCTCCTGAGCAAGTACTTGTTTAATAATTAATTCTCATTTTTCCTATTCTTTCATCTGTTGATGAACTTGACTTTTCACTTGAAAAAAACAATAAAAGCAGAAAAATTAAGAGGAATCTATTTAAAAACATAAGCAAGTAGGTATTTTTTTGACGGGAAACCAAATATATTCTTTTTGTTCATTATAATTAATTGGTTTTAAATATTTTAACACATAAAAAATTAAATTATTTTATTTTTTTGATAAAATGAAACCATTAATTCAGCAATTTCAGGCCCTGCATCTTCTTGCAAAAAATGACCTGCTGAAATTGTTTTATGGTCCATGCCTTTTGTTCCAGGAATTAATTTTTTAAAAACTTGATCTCCACCCCTAGTAATAGGATCTTGATCGCTAAATAAGTTTAAAAAGGGTTTATTCCATTGAACTAGAATTTTCCAAGCCTTTTTGTTGTTGTCGCTTTCTGGATTCTCTTCTGAAGTAGGAACTAAAGCAGGGAATACACGAGCTCCAGCTTTGTATTCATCGCTTGGAAATGGTGCATTGTAGGCTTTGATAATTTCATCGGACAAAGTTGTAGTGGTTGCATTCTGAAGAACGGTAGCAACGTCAAATTTAGGACTGGTTGCTGCAAAGTTTTGCCAATCTAAAAAAGCTTGAGGAGGTTTTGCACTTCCTGTGGGTAACATGGTATTTCCAGCGACAACTGACTTAAAATTTTCAGGATTAGCAGTTAGTAAACGCAATCCAATCAATCCACCCCAATCTTGAATAAACATGTTGATGTTTTTTAAACCCAAATGATCCAATAAGTTTTGGATCCAATTGATGTGCTTGGCATAAGTATAATCCGATTGCTTTGCTGGTTTGTCTGATTTACCAAACCCAATAAGATCAGGTGCAATAACTCGCATACCTTCGTTAATTAGAATTGGAATCATCTTCCGATAAAGATACGACCAACTCGGTTCTCCGTGAAGGAGTAACACCACAAGACCTTTTGGATCACCTTCATCGAGATAGTGCAGACGTAAATTACCTTCAACAGAACAATACTTCTCTTGAAAAGAATAATCTTCTAGGTTTTGAAATGCAGAATTTGGTGTCCTTAGTATTTTCATAATTCACAATTTAATTCAGGATTTCCAGCCCAGTTTACAGCTTCTGTCAATAAGAGTTGGTAATCGGGTTCCTCATAATAGCTTGCTTTGTGTCCCAGTGCGCTGTAAAAAGATTTTCCTTTCCCCACACAATTGTACCAAACAACAGGATGATCGTCTCCCATACCAAAATCCTTACTTTTCAATAAACCATTTTCGAGTGTCCCACTCATAATCATATCGGTTTCATCGAGGGTGTATAAAACATGAGCCCCTTTATCTCTCGGGCTTTCAAAAAACACATACCATTCATCTTCGCGTTCCCAAGTCAAAGGAAGTTTATCACTGGCTGGAAAGCTCTTTGGAGACTCTCTGTTCATCGTTCCTGTTTGAAACTGCGGTACCATTGAATGATGAGAAAATACAGCACGAATCAATTCATCGTAATACCAGTCCCATTGGTGCGAATCGTCTCCAGTTCCATGAAAACCGACAAAACCACCGCCACCTTTGATATAATTTTTGAAAGCGATTCGTTGGTTTTTATTTAAAGTCTGACCTGTAACATTATTCCAAACAACAACATCAAAAAGAGATAGTTGCTCTTGGTTATGAATTGCACCATTATCAGAAATAGTAAGTTTCCAGTTGTTTTCTAAAGCTAATTTTTTGAAGGTGCTTTTGGCGGCTGGAATTGCTTCTTCATGAACCCAGGCATTTGCTTTGGAATACAATAAAACATTGAAATTGTTCCCATCAAGATTTAGTTCAGGTGGAATAGTTTCAAAGGTTTTCCATCCAATTTTTGCTTTGTAAACCATCAAACCAATCTCTCCAACTTTAAAAAGAAGTAAAACAACAATGATTCCAACAACAGATAAAATTATTTTTTTCATAAAAACTAATTATAGGGTGGTGTTTGTTTGAATTTTAATTTTCTCCAAAGTATTAAAAATAATTCACTTCTGTAATGATGAATAAGCATAATAAGCAATAAACATATAATAACAAAGAAGAACGCTCCAACGCTGCTTTGAATTAATGAGCCAGAATATTTAAAGTATTTGTAAACCCCAATTCCACTTAGGCTTCCATAAAAAATAAAGTAATGAATGATGTAAATACTCAAAGTTTTTTGCCCCATCCAAACCCAAAAACTTCTTGAGAAAAGGCGATTCATAATTATGAATACTCCCAGTAAAACAAAAACATCTCCCAGTCTAATGAACAAGAAGTTATTATAAGCAACTTGTCGAAAAAGATACCAATCGGTTTGATTATAAATCCAAATAAAAAGTGCGGATGATTTAAAAATCAAAAGGATTCCCAATAGAGTAAATCCTACACTTTTTAAAATAAGTTTTTTCGTCTTGGAACCAAAAGTTATTGCAATACTTGCACCCATACTGATATATCCAATCCAAGGGAAAATATAAAAAACACCTCCATTGGCTTTCGTCAAATAAGCGCTCAAAAAATAGGGGAGTGTGGAGAAGGTTTTATTTGCATAAATAGGTTCACACAGAAAAACAAGGCAACCAAACCCAAGGAAAACGAGGAGCAACCCTTTTTTTAAAAAACTTAAGAGAGTATAAATTCCAACAACAAAAATCAATCCCAGACCGATGATTTGAAGTACATCGGGCTTAAAAAATGAAGTATTTATCTCTCCATTGAAAAGCAAAGGAAGGTTTAAACGCAATACATACCCCCAAATAATTAATTCCAAACCACGGCGAATCCCTTTTTTTATTCTTGGATTTTTAAACCCTTGTACCTTATTTCTGAGAAGTAAAAACATCACTACCCATCCAGTTACTACAAAAAAAACTGGAGCTGTAAATCCTCTGCAATAGAGCCAAAAATCATAAAATAAGTTTTCTTCAAGCTTAAACTCAGGAGCTAATATTCCGCTGATGAAATGTCCTTGAAGCATCATTAAAATTGCAAAGGCTCGAAGTGCATCTAAAAAATACAAGCGTTCTTTTGAACTCATAAACTTCAAACATTTTGGCAAAAGATAAGAAATGAATTGTTTCTAACAGTTACCCATTTCAAATAAATAAAATTGATGAATCTGTTAAAAATTTTTAGAGATTACAGAAGTTGTTTACAAATTTATTCAGAACAACTACCACATATTCAAACTATTTGATTTGCTCCATTTTCTTACGAATTTCTTTAAGCCCCAAGTTGCCTATACTACCGATATGTGTGTGTTCTACAGACCGATTGGGTTGATAGTTTCCTTTTTCAATAGCTTCTCCAAGTTCACGATAGGCATCTCTAAAAGGTTTTCCAGATTGTACTTCAGCATTTAGTATATCAACGCTAAATAGGTAATCGTATTTTTTTTGACCGGTAATATTATAACTAATCTCGATGTTAGGAAGACTAAAAAGAAGCATCTCTAAACATGCTTTGATTTCTTGAATCCCATCAATGATTGGTGCTTTAGCTAATTGTAATTCTCTATGATAACCACTAGGCAAATTCGTTGTTAACAACGATAGTTGATTGGGTAAACCTTGCAATGCATTACATTTTCCACGGATTAATTCAAAAACATCCGGATTCTTTTTATGAGGCATAATACTTGAGCCTGTAGTTAGGTCATCTGGGAAGGAAATAAAATTCAAATCTTGGCTCATATATAAACAGATGTCCATAGAAAATTTTGCTAAAGTACTACCTATCATACTCAAAGCTATTGCTGATGTTTTTTCTACTCTCCCACGACTCATTTGTGCAGCAACTGCATTGTATTTTAGGGTGCTGAAATTGAGTAATTCGGTGGTAAATTCTCGATCAATTGGAAAAGAACTTCCGAAGCCTGCAGCACTTCCTAATGGATTTTGATCTGCTAAAGAATATGCGGTGTTTAGAAATTGCACATCATCAATTAGATTTTCGGCATAGGCTGAAAACCACATCCCAAAAGAGGAGGGCATTGCAACTTGAAGATGAGTATATCCAGGCAGTAAAGCTTTTTGATGTTGTTCAGCTAATTGCATTAAAAGATCAAAAAGTTCAATTACAGTTTTTTTAATTATACTGATTTCTTCTTTAAGATAGAGATGAGTGGCAACCAAAACTTGATCGTTTCGGGATCGGGCTGTATGAATTTTTTTACCTAAATCTCCCAACTCTTCAGTTAATACATGTTCAATTTTGGAATGCATATCTTCGAATTCATCTTCGATGATAAATGTTCCAGCTTCTGCTTTTTGCTTGAGTTTATCAAGCATTTCCGAAAGTTGATCTGCTTCTTTCTGTTCGAGGAGTCCAATTTTTGCAAGCATTTGAGCATGAGCACTTGATGCAATGCAATCGTATGCTGCTAATGCTAAATCATAACTTCGATCATTACCTACGGTAAAATGATCTACTTTTTGATGGGCAGCCTTTCCTTTTTGCCAAAGTTTCATAAGATTTCGTTTAAAAGTTTAATGTACAATGCGATTCCTTCTTCTATTTCATGCACATGAATAAATTCATTTGCTGTGTGCGATCGAGTAGAGTCTCCTGGACCTAATTTTAAAGATGGACAACTTAGTTTTGCTTGATCTGAAAGTGTGGGTGATCCATAGGGTTTTCTTCCCAGTTCAATTCCTGCAGTAACCAGTTTATGAGTTAGTGGTATGGAGGAAGAATTTAAATCAGTCGAACGAGGAGTTAATTTACAAGGTGCTTCTTTTTGGAGTAACTCAATAATTTCAGCATTAGAATAACGGTCATTAACCCGAACATCAATGACTAAGTTAACTCCTGAAGGGACTACATTGTGTTGCTTTCCTGCATTTACTTGCGTTACGGTCATCTTAACAGGCCCAAGTACTTCAGATTCTTTTTTAAAAGAGAATTCTTTGAACCAATTCAAAACTTTTGGAAGTTTCATGATTGGGTTCTCTTCATTGGGATGGGCTGCGTGACTTGCAGTTCCTTCAATTAGTCCATCAAAAACTACCAACCCTTTTTCGGCAATGGCCAATTGCATTAGTGTAGGTTCTCCAACGATAGCAACATCAATTGGAGGAAGTGTTTTTAGAAGAGAATTTAAACCCAATGGACCCGAACTTTCTTCCTCTGCTGTTGCCGTAATTATCAGATTATATTTTGGATTGGGATGATTGTAGTAAAAAGTAAACAAAGCCAATAAAGAAACCAAAGCCCCTCCAGCATCATTACTTCCTAATCCATAAAGTTTTCCATCCTCGATATGAGGATCAAAAGGATTTTTAGTATATGCACCGTTTGGTTTCACGGTATCGTGGTGAGAATTTAAAAGTAAATTAGGTTTCTTTTTATCATAAAAATGATTGAAGGCATATACATTGTTATTTTCTCTAAAAAAAGGAATTCCATGGTCCATAAACCATTGTTCTAAACGAGCAGCAGTTTCATTTTCTTCACTTGAAAAAGACTCTATGGCAATTAAATCTTTCAATAGTTCTAGTGCTTCTTTGGTAAGTTCTTTTTGCATATTACAGGGTAATAGTGGTATGTTTTATTATTTCTTTAATCATTTCAGGTTTTCCTATATGAACTTTTGAAACCCCATTTTGAAGTGCATCAAATGCATTTTTCATCTTTGGAAGCATTCCTTCGGTAATTATATGTTCTTCTTTCAATTCTTTGTAAATCCGAGAATCAATGTGCTCAATTAATGAATTCTGATCTTTTAATGATTTCATAACTCCACTCTGTTCAAAACAATAATACAAATTTACTTCGAAATCTTTTCCCAAAGCAACCGCAATACTTGAGGCAATTGTATCTGCGTTAGTATTTAAAATTTGCCCATTGGCATCATGGGTCAAGGCACAGCAAATGGGACTCAATGCATTATTTAGGAGAAGTTTAAAAAAAGAAGTATTTACATAAGTAATATCACCAACCCACCCGAAATCTGTATTTTCAACAGGTCGTTTTATGGCTTGAATTGCATTTGCGTCGGCACCAGACAATCCAATCGCATTACAATTATATCCCTGTAAGGAAGCAACGATATTTTTATTGACTTGACCTCCGTAAATTCCTGTAATTAACTCAAGAGTTTCTGTATTGGTAATTCTTCTTCCATCTTTCATTTCAACTGGTATACCCAGCCGTTCTGCCCATTGACTTGCTTTTTTTCCACCTCCATGAACCAGTATTTTTGGACCGGTAATTGATGCAAAATCCTTAAGAAAATTATCTAAATCCATAGGATTTTCAATAATATTTCCTCCTACTTTTATAATGCTAACTTTGGTCATTGTCGAGAAGGGTTTTTAGTACTGCTTGTGCGGCAAAAGTTCTGTTGTTGGCTTGATCAATAACCAATGAATTTGGATGATCAAGTACTCCATCTGCAACTACAATATTTCTTCGTACCGGAAGACAATGCATAAACTTTCCGCTATTGGTTTGTTTCATTTTATCTTCAGTAAGGGTCCATTCGTTATCGGTTCTCAAAATTGAGCCATAACTGGAGTATGAACACCAGTTTTTTGCATAGACAAAATCAGCATCTTTTAAAGCTTCTTCTTGGTTGTGAATTACAGGAACATCTTTAGTAATTCTTGGATCCAACTCATATCCTTCAGGTTGTGCAATTATAAAATCTGCTTCTCTAAACTCCATCATTTTTGTGAAAGAATTTGCTACAGCATGAGGAAGTGCCTTGGGATGAGGTGCCCAGGTAAGCACTACTTTGGGTTTGTGTTTAGTAGGATACTCATCAAGGGTAATTGCATCAGCTAATGCTTGAAGCGGATGTCCAACTGCACTCTCCATATTAATAACAGGTATGCTTGCATATTTTGCAAAGCTTTTTAGAACAATTTCTGCTTCATCTCGAACTTTATCTGTTAGAGAAGCAAAAGCTCGAATTGCTACCATATCACAATATTGTGATACTACTGCAGCTGCTTCTCGAATGTGTTCTGATCGAATACCTCTCATTTCTGTACCATCCTCAAATTCCAATGCCCAAGCTTCGTTTGAAAAATTCATAATCATGGTATTGAACCCTAAATTTTGACCTGCTTTTTGAGTACTTAAACGGGTTCTCAAACTGGGATTGAAAAATAAGAGACCCAAAGTTTTTTGTTTTGCATGTTTTTTAAAAGCAAAAGGATCTTTTTTTAACGATTTGGCTAAAGACAATGCTTCGTCAAAATCAGGGAGATCATTCAAAGAAATAAAGTTTTTCATACTACTGATTTTTGTGTTCATTTAGAGCTTCTTTTAATCCTTTAAAAAAAAGATCAATATGTGTTTTTTGAACAGTTAATGGAGGAAGAATTCTCAAAAGTTTTTTATTACTACTTCCTCCAGTAAATATTTTTTTATCATAAATTAAAGTTTTGCGAAGAGCTCCAACTTCAAAATCAAATTCAATCCCCAGCATTAGCCCTCTTCCTTTAATCTTTTTCACTCCATTAATTTTTTGAGCTTGTTCTTTGAAGAAAACACCCATTTTATAAGCATGGTTTTGTAACCTTTCATCTTCCAAAACCCTTAGGACTGCTAGAGATGCCGAACAGGCTAAATGGTTTCCTCCAAAAGTTGTTCCTAACATTCCGTACTTAGCTTTGATACTCGGGTGAACTAGAATTCCACCAATAGGAAATCCATTTCCCATACCTTTTGCCATGGTTACAATTTGTGGTTCAATTTTGTATTTTTGATAAGCAAAAAAGGTTCCTGTTCTTCCAAAGCCAGATTGGACCTCATCTGCAATCAGACACACCTTATTTTCTTTACATAGACGATCCATGTCGTAGATAAATTCCTCTGAAGGTTCGTCTAAACCTCCAACACCTTGAATCGCCTCAAAGATAACCGCGCAAACATCTTCTTTTTTAAGTTCTTTCTCTAAGGATGCAGAATCGTTAAACTCCAAAAAGGTGACTTCTTGTTGTTTGTTTAAAGGGGCATTGATGTTAGGATTATCGGTTACAGCTAATGCTGCGCTTGTTCTACCATGAAAGGAGTTTTTAAATGCAATAACCCTTTTTTTATTTGTTTGAAATGAAGCTAATTTTAAACCGTTTTCAATTGCTTCAGCACCTGAACTGCACAAAAATAATTGATAATCTGAACAACAAGATTGATGACCAATCGCAGCTGCCAATTCGTGTTGCAATGGATTATGAATCGCATTGGAATAAAAACCAATTTGATCCAATTGATTTTTGAGTTTCTTTACATAATGCGGATGCCCATGCCCAATTGAAATTACTGCATGCCCTCCATAGAGGTCTAAATATTCTGTTCCTTTTTCGTCATAAACATAAACATCATCAGCCCTTACTGGAGTTACATCATACAAAGGATAAACATCAAATAATTTCATAAGTTATTGATTTGAGATGTCGTTTATTTTATTGAAAGAAGCCGCTAAACCTTGAATTAATGAAGAACTTAATCCTTGATGTTCCATTTCATTGAGTCCTGTAATGGTACATCCTCTGGGGGTGGTGACCTTATCGATCTCCTCTTCAGGGTGGGATTTATTCTCCATCAAAAGGGTGGCTGCCCCCAAAGCTGTGAATACAGACATATCCATCGCTTCTTTAGCTTCAAACCCCAATTGAACTCCACCTTGGGTCATTGCTCGAATCAAACGCATCCAAAATGCAATTCCACTAGCACAAATTACAGTTGCGGCTTGCATATGTTCTTCTGCAATAGTTATTGATGTTCCCAATCCATTAAAAATTGCACTGGCAATATCAATCCGTTTTTCACCAACTTTGTTTGAGCAAATACAAGTCATTGATTTTCGGACTGATATTGCTGTATTTGGCATGCTTCTTATAATAGGGAATTGAGTTCCAATGATGGATTCAATACGTTCAATTTTAAAGCCTGTGATTACCGAAATCAAAACATGTTTATCGGTTAATACATTTTTAATAGACTTTAAAATTTCTTCAAATTGTCCCGGTTGAACAGCAAAAATTATGATATCAGATTTGTGTATTGCTTCCAAATTATCTGAGGTTACATTAACGTTTTTATGCGATTCCCAATCGGAAAGAGAAGTTACATCTCTTTTGGTTAAATAAAGGGTTGTTATCGTATTGTTGATGACCAACCCCTGAGCGATGCTTAAACCGAGATTTCCAGTTCCTATGATTGCTATTTTCATGTTTTATTTTTTTAAAAAATATTTGTTTTCAATTCAAGTCCTAAGCGCTCTTCCCAACCCATAATTAAGTTCAAATTTTGTAAGGCTTGACCCGAGGCGCCTTTAATCAAGTTGTCAATTACAGAGGTAATCAAAAGAATACCTTGGTGAAGATGCAGATGAATAAAACAATTATTTGAATTGATTACTTGTTTCAAAGCGATTTCTTGGGTCGAAATATGAGTGAAGGGATGCTCATTAAAATAATTTGTATAAAGACTTAAGGCATCTTCAATGCTCCCATCAAAGGAAGTGTATGCTGTTGCAAAAATACCACGCGTGAAGTCTCCACGTTGCGGTAAAAAAATCACTTCAGTATCGTCTCCTTGTACTGTGTTTAATGATTCACGAATTTCATCCAAATGTTGATGTGTAAAGGGTTTGTACCATGACAAGTTGTTATTTCTCCAAGTAAAATGTGAGGTATATGAAAGCCCAACTCCCGCACCAGTACTTCCTGTAGTTGCATTTATGTGTACAGTGTTTTTTAGTTTTTTTGAATCAGCCAAGGGCAAAAGAGCCAACTGAATTGCGGTAGCAAAACAACCCGGATTGGCTATGGATTTAGCATTTTTGATTTCATTTTTTTGAAGTTCGGGTAAACCATAAACGAAGGTCCTATCCCGAAAATTTCTATCTGCACTCAATCTAAAATCATTACTCAGATCAATAATAACTGTTTCTTTTGAAAACTCATGTTGTTCAATAAACAGGGATGAGTTCCCATGCCCCAAACAAAGAAAAACAATATCTACATCTAAATTAATTTGATCTGTAAAGTTCAAAGTTGTTGTTCCTAATAAATCTTGATGGGTGTCACTCAGAGGAGTTTTGGGCCGGGTTGTGCTGTAAACAAACTCCAAAACTAAATTTGGGTGTTGAAGAACCAATCTTAGAAGTTCACCTCCCGTGTAACCAGATCCACCTATTATTCCTACTGTTTTCATTTTGTTTCTTCTTTATTAATACTTTTGTAAATGGTATGGGCATTTGCAGTGATTTTGATGAATCCTTTTGCATCTGCTGCAGTCCAACCTTTACTCATTTCACCATAACTTCCAAAGGATGCATTCATCAAATCATTCGGTGATTCGATACCCTCTAATTCAAAACGATAGGGGTGAAGTGTTATAAAAACTTCCCCGTTAACTGTTTTTTGACTGTTTTCCAAAAAAGCCTCAATGTCCCTCATCACTGGATCCAAATAATTTCCTTCATGTAATTGCATACCATAAAAACTCCCTAATTGTTCTTTTTGAAATTGTTGCCATTTGGAGAGAGTGTGTTTCTCTAAGAGGTGATGTGCTTTAATGATGATTAGAGGAGCCGCTGCCTCAAAACCAACCCTGCCTTTGATTCCAATAATGGTATCGCCAACATGAATATCCCTTCCAATTGCGTAAGTTTTAGCCAAATCTTGAAGTTCTTGAATAAGCATTACAGCATCAGCCTTTTTGCCATTGAGTTCGATGAGCTCTCCGCCTTCAAACTTCAATCTGATCTTTGTAGGATTTGTTTCCAATAATGGACTGGGGTAAGCCTCGTTTGGTAATGCTTTTCGAGAAGTTAAGGTTTCACTTCCTCCAACACTGGTTCCCCATAGGCCTTGGTTAATTGAATACTGGGCTTTTTCCCAAGACATTTCAATTCCTTGATTCTTTAAATACTCAATTTCATCCTCACGAGAAAGTTGTTGATCTCTTATAGGAGTAATGATTTCAATGGTTGGAGCCAATACCTGAAAAATCAGATCAAATCGTACTTGATCGTTCCCGGCACCTGTACTTCCGTGAGCAATAAATTTAGCATCAGTTTTTTTGGCATACTCAATGATTTCAACTGCTTGAACAATTCGCTCGGCACTCACAGAAAGCGGATAACTGTTGTTTTTTAGAACATTCCCGAAGACTAAGTATTTTACAATTTTCTGGTAAAATGATTCAAGAGCATTTATTGACTTGTAGCTATGAGCACCCATAAGCATTGCTTTGGATTCTTGTTCTTCAATTTCTTTTGGGATAAAACCACCAGTGTTCACACTGACGGCATGAACCTCGTAGCCCTCTTGAGAAAGGGTTTTAAGGCAGTAAGAAGTATCCAGACCACCACTGTAAGCTAGCACAAGTTTTTTCATTTTGATTTTTTTTTGAAAAGACCACTCAGAAAAGCAGTAGTCTTAGATTTTGTTTTGTTTTTATCATTGGGATCGTGTAGCATTCCTGTACACAAGCACATGCTACGATCGGTTCGGGTAAGAACGTCATAGTTTTTACAAGTCTGACATCCTTTCCAAAATTCTGGATCGTCAGTCAATTCAGAAAAATGTACGGGTTTGTAACCGAGTTCGTAGTTAATTTTCATCACAGCTTGGCCTGTAGTGATTCCAAAAATTTTAGCTCCAGGGTATTTTTCAAGGGACAATTCAAAAACTTTTTTCTTAATAGCTTTTGCTAGTCCTTTACCCCTGTATTGAGGTGAAACGATCAAACCCGAATGGGCAACATACTTTCCGTGTTGCCATACTTCGATGTAGCAAAACCCAGCAAACTGATCACCATCAAGTGCAATTACAGCATTACCATTTTGTAATTTTTTGATAATGTATTCTGGAGTCCTTCGTGCAATTCCTGTTCCACGATCTTTAGCTGACTCGTCTATGCATTGGCTAATGGTCTTTGCAAACTGAATATGTGAAGCGTTACCAATAACGATTTTCATTATTGAAATATTTGATTAAAATTTAAAATTGAGTTTTGATTGAAAATGAATCCGGACACACCGAGATTCTGAAAAAAATACACCCCTAGGGGCGACGACGGAATACACACGGGAAATTTCTGTTTGTTGAAACAGCAGGATTGTTTGACTGTGTAAAATTTTCTTTCATAATAATCCACAAAGTTGATGCATTCTAATTTAAATACCAAACTTGTCTCGATTTTTTTGAATTTCATAAAAAATATTCATTTTGTTTTAGTTTCATGTATTTTTGTGGTGTGATAGATCGTTTTAAATTAAATATTAATAAAAAATTTAAAGAATTCAGAACCCAAAAATTACTGTTAGCAATCAGTGGGGGACTGGATAGCAGGGTATTACTTCACTTATTGAGCCAATGTAAACTGAGTTTTGGAGTAGCTCATTGCAATTTTGGATTGCGTGCAAAAGAAAGCGATTCGGATGCCAAATTTGTAGAAGAAATTTGCACAAAAAATCAAATACCTTTTGAAATCAAAAAATTTGAAACCAAAGCTTATTCACAAAAACATAAAATTTCCACACAAATGGCTGCCCGAGAATTGCGGTATTCCTGGTTTGAAGAACTCCTAGAAATAAAGGATTACGATAAAATTGTAACAGCCCATCACTTAGACGATCAATTGGAAACTTTTATGATCAATACAGGTCGCGGATCTGGTTTATCTGGATTAACTGGAATTCCCGAAAACACTTCAAGAGTTGCACGCCCGATGCTGCCCTTTACTCGAAAAGAAATTTTGGAATATGCCCAAGCAGAAAATCTAGAGTGGAGAGAGGACGCCTCAAATTCTTCAGATGTATATCTGAGAAATGCACTTCGAAATCAAGTAATTTCCAAATGGAAAACCTATGCTCCTCACTTGATGTCTAATTTTGAGGACACTCTGAGCTACATCAAACAAAGTCAGTATGCTCTGGATTTTATTGTGAATCAATGGAAGGAACAACACTTCATTCATAAAGGGGCTCATATTCACATTGATTTGAAAGACTTTAAAAAATTAACCCCAGTCGAATACTATCTCAATGCTTTATTTTCTCCCTATGGCTTTCACACAAGAGATTTAAAAGATTTGTTGAATGCTCAAAGCGGGAAGTACTTGAAATCTAGTTCTCACCGCCTGTTGGTCAATCGAGGTGAATGGATTTTGGAAGAAAACAGTTTTACCCAGATTTCTGAGGTCCTTTGGGATATAAAAAAGCCCCTTCTACAGCCCATAAAACTACATGTGGATTCGACTTTTGAAAATAATAATTCTTGTGTATCTCTTGATAAATCTCGTTTAATTTATCCTCTAAAGTTGCGTAAATTTGAAGAAGGTGATTATTTTTATCCTACAGGAATGCAAGGAAAGAAAAAACTAAGTAAGTACTTTAAAGATGAAAAGTATTCTCAAATTGATAAAGAAAATCAATGGTTATTGTGTTCCGGGCATACCATTGTTTGGGTAATTAATAGAAGAGCTGATCGCAGATTTACCATTGAACAAACAAACAGCAATTGTTTAATACTGAAAACAAAATGAAAAAACACCTACTAATTCTATTTGTATTTTTTTGTATGGGCATCTATGCTCAAACCGATGATGAGCCTGTAGTATGGGACTATTCTTGGGAACGTCGCTCAGACACAAAAATTGAGATTCAATTTAAGGCTACTGTTTTCGAAAAATGGCATTTGTACGGGATCGAATTACCCGAGGATGGGCCTCTACCTACCGAATTTATTTTTGAGATAGATTCTACAAAATTTGCACTAAACGAACCCATAAAACAAAGTATTCCTAAGTTCGAATATGATCCAATTTTTGAAATTGATCTTTCTTTTTTTGATGGTGAAGCCATTTTCACTCAAGTAGTTGATTTAATTGATTCGAGTTTAGATCTAATTGCAGGCGAAATCGTGTATCAAGCTTGTGACGATCGAGTATGTATTTTTAGGTCAGAAAATTTTGCAATTGCCCTGAAGAAGGGAGCGACAATTTCTTCACTTGAATTGGACCAGAAAAGTTTGGAGCGTTCAAAAGCATTAACCTTAAATCTAAAGAACAAAGAATATTTAAAAAGCAGCCTCAACGATTCCGAGAAGGAATACCCTTTTTTAAATTTATTTTTACTTGGATTTTTTGGGGGGATTATTGCTCTTTTGACTCCTTGCGTTTTTCCCATGATACCCCTCACGGTTTCCTTTTTCTTAAAGCAAGCTAAAAGTTTGCGTAAAGGAGTTTCAAATGCTTTACTCTACGGTTTTTTTATAGTTTTGATCTATGTAATTTTGAGTTTGCCCTTTCATTTTATTGATTCGATCAACCCAGAGATACTGAATTCTATTGCAACCAATGTCTCTTTAAATCTTTTGTTTTTTGCGGTCTTTATTTTATTTGCTTTTTCTTTTTTTGGATACTATGAATTGTCATTGCCCAGCAGTTGGGGAAATTCTTCAGATTCTGGATCTGAAATGCAAGGAGGATTGGGAATATTTTTTATGGCACTCACTTTAGCAATCGTTTCATTTTCTTGTACGGGTCCAATTTTGGGATCCCTTTTGGCTGGAAGTTTAACAACTGATGGTGGTGCTTTTCAGCTCACTGCAGGGATGACAGGTTTTGGTTTTGCTCTGGCATTACCCTTCGCTCTTTTTGCCCTATTTCCCAATGCACTCAATGCCTTTCCCAAATCGGGGGGTTGGATGACCACTGTGAAAGTAGCTCTAGGATTTTTGGAACTTGCACTGGCACTGAAATTTTTATCCAATGCAGATTTGGTTTCTCACTGGGGACTTTTAAAGCGCGAAGTGTTTTTGGGAATATGGCTGCTTTTAGCTTTGGGACTAACTCTATATCTCTTTGGAGTTTATGGGTTTCCACACGATCAAAAAGCTAAGCTTTCAAAAACTAGAATTGCAATAGGGGGGCTCAGTTTAATTTTTACGGTTTACTTATCCATCGGATTAGTTTCCAAAGAAAACACCCTAAAGTTATTGAGTGGTTTTCCTCCACCTGAATTTTACAGCATTTATTCTACTGAAAATGATTGCCCCTTAGGTCTCGATTGTTACAAAGATTTTGAGGAGGGTATGGCAGTTGCCCGCGAATCACAAAAGCCTATCCTCTTGGATTTCACAGGTTGGGCTTGTGTAAATTGTAGAAAGGTTGAAGAAAATATTTGGTCTCAGAAAGATGTTTATCAAATCTTAAAAAATGAGGTTGTTTTGATTTCTTTGTACGTAGATGATCGAAAAAAATTGGATGAAGCTTCCCAATTTAATTTTCAATTTCCTGATGGAAGAATTCAGAAAATAAATACAGTTGGAGAACAATGGGCAGCATTTCAGAGCCTCAACTTTAATACTGCATCACAACCCTTTTATGTGTTGATGAAAGCAGACGGAACCCTCCTGAACAGCCCAATACAGTATACCGATTCAAAGTCTTATTATCAGTGGTTATTGGCTGGAGTTGTTAGAGAATAAAAATTCAAGCTAAGTTTTGTTTTGACTATTAAATTATTGTTTTTCTAAAACAATAGCAGTACATTGGAATTCCAAATCTTATGCTTATGTTCGTTCAAATATTTGGGAGCGTAGTCTACGGGATAGATGCTCACCCCATTACTATCCAAGTAAATATTGATAACGTTATTGGTTATCATCTTGTCGGTTTGCCTGATAATGTCATCAAGTAAAGTAATTTTCGAATTGCAGCAGCACTTCAAAATTCATGATACCGACTTACAGTAAAAAAATCAACATCAATATGGCTCCTGCCAATTTACGAAAAGAAGGTTTTGCCTATGATTTGTCTCTAGCTCCAGGTATTTTAGCAGTTTCTAGTCAAATCAAAACAAACTTATTAAGCGATTATGTGGTCATGGGAGAGATTGCTTTTGATGGTGCTTCGACCGATTAAAGATGCTTTATCCATCGCTATTCAAGTATTAAAAGATAAGTTTAAAGTGTTTTTAATATGGGTAGCACTCTTTTTAGGCTTTCCAGCTAAAATTTGAATATCACAAACGATAACACAATAGTTTTTTTAAATACTGTAATTGGGGAAAGGATTTACACCAATTTTAAAGTATGTCATATTCTTTACATTATTGCTCCAGCTTTTGAGCAATATTATCATAATTCTCTTGGATTAGGACTTCAGTCCATATGGTAGGTTTTTTACCACCATACAATGCAAGATAAGTTACATCACTATGCTTTGAAGACGAATGCCAGTGTTCCGTGTTTTTTTCACATTTAATAATGTCACCAGTTTTCATTTTCACAGCTTCCTTTCCTTTTTCCTGATAATAACCCTCCCCAGCAACTACAATTAACACCTGTACAGAGGTGTGTTTATGCCAATCTAAAGTGGAATTTGCTTTAAAGGTTGCTTTGGTAATATTGTATGCTAAATCATCATCAGCTTGTAACAATCTATTAAGCCATGCTTCACCTATGTAATGTGTGTTTGGGGCTTTAAACCCTTCGTTTAGGTATGAAGACATCACATAATCAGAATCTTGAGCATAAATACTAACAGAGATAAAAAACACTAAAATGTAAGATGCACTTTTCATAGAATCGATTTTTAATTAATATTACAAATTTAACCAATAGGTCATTTTTAAGTTAATCGACCGAAATCGAGGAGAAAATCCAGTAGTATAATAATTATCGTTGTACACCAAAAACAAATCCGATAACGGTGCAAAACGCCATTGAAGACGGGCATTAATTCCAAAATTTTGACGCTGATTACTGTATTGTATCAAAGCGGTAAGAAATAATGATTTGTTAAATGTCACATCCATACGAGGTGTAATCAACCAATAATTTGCACTTTCATAAGGTTCAGGCAATTTGATACCATCATAATTCACATTTATACTAAGTTGTCCCCTAGGTTGCAATCGATAACTTATAGTTCCACCAACAGAATATCTATTTCCATTAAAGAATTGACCCAGTGTTGTATTCAGTGCATAGGTAAATAACTTTGTGTTGTTCGTAGTAAATTCAATATTTGCATAATTGAACGAATACCTTTTGTTTCCTGGCAATGGAGTACCACCATCGGTTCGGGTGGGATCAAAATCATTTGTCAAAAATATGTATTGATTGAATACATTAGCCGTAATTTTAGCATTGCTTGTAAACTCTGTTTCCCAAGTAGCTCGCAATGAGTAATCAGTGAGTTTAAAATCGACTTTGGTTCTAAAGTAGTTGATGAATAGTAATTGTACATTATTTCTATTTACAATTTCCCTGTTTTTTGGAAAAAAAAAACGTTGTGCAAAATTTCCCATCTTAAAAATATCTGTTCTAGGAACAAACCCCAAATCCGCAGTAAAGTCATTGTCCACATAGACCCAATCATTGATAAAGACCCAGTTGTTTTTATTGTAGGTGGTGATTGCCTCCGCTGAAAAATTACCTTCTTTATCATCAGGATTGACAGACTTATGAAGGTAATAACGACCCGACCAGGTGTTATCCTCAGACGCTAGGTTGTAATCCACACCAAAGACTCTATTGTATTTGTCATTTACTTCTGAAAAGTCATACTCCTTGAAGCGTTCTCTATTAACCATAAACGCGCTAATATTTGAACGTTTCCCTATTTTTTTTTGTAGGGCAATCATGGTGTTATTATTGGATGCAATTTCATTTGCTTCGTCAGCAGCAGTTTGAATATTCAAAATTCCTAATCGCCAATCTTCATTGAGTTTGCCACTTAACCTCGCTCCAGCGATAATGTCGTTTTGAATGAGATTATCATTAGCGTCAAGTGCTAATCCAATTCGTCTAGAGAAAAATGGTCGAGCCTCTCTAAAAAAGTTTCCGAAAGAACCAAATAAATCACTGTTATCAATAAAGAATTGTCGTCGTTCGGGTAAACGTATTTCAAAACGTGTAAGATTGGTAAAAATTTCATCCACTTCCACATTAGAAAAATCGGGATTAAAGGTTAAATCTAAATTTAGACCATCACCAATAGCAATTTTGGCATCGCCACCAACTGTAATTGAATTATCGCGAACATTTTTTACAAAATCCTTTTGAGCCAATCCGTTAGCATAAGGAATTAAAGTTAAAGGGGTTCTTGATTTCCCTAGCGGTTTTTCAAAAATAAGATTATCGGCAAATGCTAACGTTCCTAATAATTGTGTTTGGGGCACCCTAGCCAAAGTACTCGTTTCATTGGATTGAATATTGAACCGATACGGACGTACACGCCATTTGGTTGCACCTTCTTCAAACTTTAGTGAAGTAAAAGGAATCATCATTTCAGCTGTATAATAGGTGTCATGTATTTTACTTTCCCCTTGCCATTTGACATCCCAAGCAAAATTGTAATTTTCGCGAGCTGCACCACCAGAGTACACCAAAAACTCTCTCCGGACCCCATATGGGGTGATGCCAAAACCAAAAGCATTTGTACCGTCATTAAAGGTATCCAACAGAATAGTTACATTATCATTACGAATTCCGCTAAAGTCGCGTCGTAATGAAGTTATTACAAAATCATTGTTTATTGCTTCTGCTTTAATACCAACATACAAAGCGGTGTCATCGTATGCAATTTGGACAGTGGTTTGATATTTGGCAGCAATACTGTCTGAGGGGAAATACTGCCAAAAGTCGGTAGTTTTTTGAGCTGTTTTCCAAATTGGTTCACTCAATTCTCCATCTAGTTCAATGGCTTGAGTCGTGTATTTTGCATGAAGTCCTTTTGATACTTCTTGTGCAGTTATGTTTTGAAAAATTAAGGTAACTAAACCCAAAAGTATAGGCTTTTGAATTAGTCTCAAGTTTTGGAGTCTTCCCATAAAAATTTCGATTTTCGGACGTAAATCAACTGTTTCTCATCTTGTTTAAGGTAGTCGTCATCATATCGAATACCATAAGTTGTCATTATTTTTTGGTTTCCATTACTAAACTATATTACGCTAGCATCTTTTGTAAACTGAAGCACTTGTTTAGCAACATTCTTGGTATCTATTAGATTACTAAAGGTGTTTACCAATGTTTTTAAAGCGAGCTGGTCTTTGATTATTATAGTATTCTCTTATTTACAAGCTGTTATTGTTAACAAGAATTCAAAAAGTAAGCCATAATATTTCATAGGTTAACTATCAAAAACAAATTTACATCAAAAATAGACTTTATTAGAAGTACTGACTTACCACAATTACAGATACGCTTACCATTATTACTGATGGCATCATTATCCTAATTTTAGATGTATTACATTTACGTTAATAATTGATGTGAATTTATGGAAAATTACATAACCATTGATAGTGTTGGCACCTATTTCAAATTGCGAAATTATGAGCTATTACATCCTTTGATAGGTATTTTAAATTTCGATAATTTTAAGCCAGAACCTAATGTAGTCCCCGAACACAATGGATTCAACTTTGCTTGTTATGCAATTTTCTTGAAGGATAATAAATCTTGTAAAATGAAATATGGTGGTAAGTCATATGATTATGATGATGGTACCATGGTATTTATTGCTCCACAGCAATCTGTTGGTTTTAGTTATGACAAAAATTATGTCCCAAAAGGTTATGCTTTATTATTTCATCCTGATTTACTTTTGGGAACAGATTTTGGAAAAAAAATAAATAGCTATTCGTTTTTCTCTTATGCTGTAAATGAAGCTTTACATCTTTCATCCAAAGAACGAAAACTCGTTCTTGGTGTGCTGAAAAATATTCAATTTGAATTGGAACAGAATTTAGACGAACACAGTAAACAGTTAATTGCTTCCAATCTTGAATTATTGCTCAACTATTGTTCACGATTTTATGACCGACAATTTCTTACAAGACAAACCACACATAACAACGTATTAATAAAGTTCGATGTTCTTTTAAGTGCTTACTTAACCTCAGATCAGCCTCAAAGATTAGGATTACCATCAGTTAGTCATTTTGCAAATCAATTACATTTATCTTCTAATTATTTTGGGGATCTAATAAAAAAGGAAACGGGTAAATCAGCACGAGAATACATTCAATCCAAGCTTATTGAAATCGCTAAAGAAAAGTTTTTCGACCGAAACAAATCTGTAAGTGAAATTGCCTATGAACTGGGGTTTAAATATCCGCAACATTTCAGCAGATTGTTTAAGTCAAAGGTTGGGTATTCTCCTAACGAATTTCGATTTTTAAATTAAAGTTTTTATTTGATTAGTTCTATTACTAAAAAAAGGATTGTCTTGTTGGCTATCCTAAAATGATTAACTTCACTGGAAAAATATGTTTCCAAAGTTTAATGGAGGTCCAGCAATAATAATTACGGCTGCTTTTATTGGTCCAGGAACAATAACGCTTTGTGTTTTAGCGGGAGTTCAAAATGGGTTTTCGTTGCTATGGGCAATGTTGTTGTCTATTTTTATTACAATTTTTATTCAGAATACAACCGCCCGAATTAGTTACACTACCCGGAAAGGATTGGCAGAGAGTTTGCTGCTTCAAACATCAAATCCATTTTTTAAGCTTCTTTTGGCTTTACTACTCATTAGTGCTATTTTTATTGGAAATGCTGCTTATGAAGCGGGGAATTTGTCTGGTGCTTTGATTGGATTCCAATCGATCATTTCTGATGTTAATTTTCATTTTGGAACTCGTTTTGACTTCCTTCCTGTTTTTATCGGAATCTTAGTTGCTGGATTAATCTTGTTGGGTTCCAATAAGCTTCTAAAAAATGTATTGGTCAGCATTGTTCTTTTGATGAGTGTATCTTTTTTTATTACCGCCCTATTGACAAAACCCAATCTGCAAGACCTTTTATACGGTCTTTTTATGCCCACTTTTAATTCAAAAGATACGCTTACTATTGTTGGTTTATTGGGAACAACAGTAGTGCCTTACAATTTATTTTTACATGCTGCATTGGTAAAAGACGAACATTTTTCACTGGAGTCTCTTAGGCGGGATACGGTGTTTGCTGTTGGTCTAGGAGGTTTGGTATCCTTGTGCATAATAATTTCTGCCGCTGCACTGGAGGGTCAATCGGTTGAGTCCGCTTCAGATTTTGGGCAAGCTTTGGCACCTTTGTATGGAGATTTTGCAACCACATTGATGTCTTTGGGTTTGTTTGCTGCAGGGATTACCTCGGCTATTACTGCACCTATGGCAGCTGCATTTGTAGTTTGTGAATGTTTTGGATGGCGAACAAATTCAAAGGGATACAAGAGTATTGCACTTTTGGTTCTCGCAACTGGGGTTATTCTTTCTTCTATGCAGATTCGACCCATTGAAGTGGTTCGATTTGCACAAATCACCAATGGGATTTTACTTCCAGTAGTGGGATTGTTTTTAGTATTTTTGGTTAATAATTCCAAACTGATGCAAGGGAAAACAGCCTCTGTTACTTCCAATATAATTTTATCATTTATTGAATTATTTCTTCTTTTTTTAGGTGTAAAAAGTTTGGGTTTAATTTTTTAATATGTCAACAATCGATCTCAATTGCGATATGGGCGAAGGAATTGGAAACGACTCCTTGATAATGCCTTACATAAGTTCTTGTAGCATTGCTTGTGGGGGTCATTTCGGTAATCGAAACTCAATTTTAGAAACTTTGATTTTGGCAAAAAAGCACAAGGTGAAAGTTGGGGCTCATCCCGCATATCCAGATCCTGAAAATTTTGGCAGAAAATCAATGTCTTTGTCCATACATGAACTAAAACAACATTTGAAACAACAATTAAAACGATTTATGGAATGTTGTGCCCTAACAAAAAGCAGCATTCATCACATAAAACCACATGGGGCTTTATACAACGATATGTTTCTCTATAAAATTCCTACAGAAGTTTTTATTGAACTCATTGAAGAGCTTATTCCCGATGCTTATATTTATTGTTCCCCAGGCAGTTTATTAGAAAAAGAATGTCGAAAAGTTGGTTTGAAGGTAAAGTTGGAAGGATTTATGGATCGAGTTTACAACCCCGATGCTACTCTTCGTTCACGTTCCCTAGAAGGAGCAGTTTTAAATGATTTAGATCAAATTGAAAAGCAGCTTATGTTGATGGTTACCGAAAAAAAAGTTCCAATTGGAGCTGACGAAACCATAGACTTGAATGTTCAAACCGTATGTTTACATGGAGATAACCCCAAAGCAGTAGAAATAATCAAGCATGTTAATCAGCTTTTAAAAATAAAGGGAATTAATTGATGTACACTAAAACAGATTTTAGCTTCAGCAAGTTGGGAAACACCCTAATATTAAATTTTCCTTACCGTACTGGCGACAAAGCATTACAATTTATTCTGCAGCTGAGGACAGATTTAGGAAAAACATTTGGAAATCAACTGGAAGATATTAGCCTTTCGTTTAACAGCCTCAACCTCTTTTTCATGGGTGAGTTTGATTCCGATAAAATGCAAAAAAAGATTTTTAGCACTATTGATAATCTGAAAATCATGAAGACTAAAAAAACCAAGCTTTGGAAGCTACCTGTATGTTTTGCTGATGAATTTAATAGGGACCTCTTGGATCATTTTAACGGAGATAAGCAACAAGTAAATATTTATATAGAACAGTTTATGAAACTGGAATACTGCCTTTTTTTTTATGGATTTTTGCCTGGTTTTCCATATCTAAGTGGGTTGTCTAAAGAATTGATAATTCCCAGAAAAAAAACTCCGAATCGATTGACTCCCAAGGGGAGTTTGGCGGTAGGGGCAAGTCAAGTTGGGATTTATCCTCAAGACAGTCCTGGTGGGTGGCACGTGATAGGCAATTGTCCTATACCCTTAATCGACTTTGAGGAATCCCTACCTAACCTTATTGAAGTTGGAGATCGAATCCGATTTTTTGAAATTTCAGAGAAGGAACATCAAGAGGTTTTGTTGGCAATCCGAAACAAAAAAAACCACGCTTTAATAAATCAAGTGACTTATGATTGAAGTTCTCGATCCAGGTTTTTATACTTCTATCCAAGATCGAGGTCGAATGGGATATCGACATTTGGGGATTCCCATTTCGGGTGCAATGGATCGTAAGGCATTTGATCTAGCACATTCACTCCTGGGTATCAAAACTGATACAACCTTAATTGAATGCACCTTAGTTGGCCCAATTTTGCGTTTTCATGAGTCTTGTTCACTTGTGATAACAGGTGCTCAAATGGAAACCTTTCTAAATGATATACCAATCACAAACAATGAGGTTGTTGCTGTAAATTCCGGAGATATTTTGAAGTTGAGACAAGCCCTTAACGGAATACGAACCTACATAAAAATTAATCACTCCCTGATTATTCCCAAAATCTTGGGCAGTACCTCTTTTTACCAACCCATTACTTCCGAAGCAGTCCTAAAAAAAGAAGCCATTTTTTTTTGGTTAAAATCCAAAACAAGTTTTCAAACCAAAAATTCACGTGTTCGAGTAAAAGATGATTATTTGTTTTCTGATGAATTGGAAGTTGAGAAGGGACCAGAATATGATTTGTTCGAAGATTCATTGAAAAAATCCCTAACAATAGCTAAATTTAAAATAAAAAGTCAGAACCGAATGGGATATCGGATAAAAACTCCCTTTAATTCAAAACCCAAGTCGATGCTAAGTTGCGCTGTCCAACCGGGTACTGTTCAAATGACACCCTCTGGAACCCTATTAATTGCTGGAATGGATGGGCAAGTGTCGGGGGGTTATCCAAGAATTTTTCAACTTTGCGAAGACGCTCTCAGTATTTTAGCCCAGAAAAAAGCGGGAGATAAAATATCGTTTAAACTTCACGATAAACCTCTTCAAAAGGAACTCTAAAACGTGTCCCGTATATCCCTCCCTCAGCTCGGTGTCCACAACCAATAATCATATTTATTTCTGCCTTTTTGGGTAAACCTAGAATTTTTTTAACCCTTTTAGAATCTAACCCTTCCATAGGACAAGTGTCATAACCCAATGCTGCCATACTGATCATAAAGTTTTGTGCAGCAAGAGCAGTACTTTTATGAGCAATAACTCTAAGATCGCCCGGACTCACTTCACGATACATTGGGCGAAACATCCCCATTGAAGTGGTCAATATTTTTTTAAGCAATCCAAAGAGTCCAAAAAAATCACTGTAAACCGCAGGAACTATTTTTTTGTAATAGTCCATAGATTTTTTTTCATCTCTGAAGTTCTTTACTTTTTGATTTCCAAACTGTTGTTCAAGAAACTTAATATTGGATGCTACCCTTTTTTTCCATAAGTCTTTTCGAACAACAGCGACCACTAATTGAGATGCAGTTGCTGCTGCTGATTGATTAAAGCAAGCGATAGATATTTCTTTAAGGGTTTTGATTTTGGTAATATGATAAAATTCCCATAGCTGAAGATTACTGCTTGTCGGAGCCAGTGTAGCTTGTTGGATGCATAATCTTACTTCCTCTTTATTCAGTGTTTTACTTGCATCGTATTTTCGTACTGATCTTCTAAATTCAATAGCCTTACTAACTGTTTTTTCTGTCATTTTTCCTACAAAAATAGGATATTATTGTCATCTAAAACATAAAACTAATTTCATGAATTGTTTTTATTTTATGGATAAAACAATAAAACAAGCGAATAAATTAATATTATCTAAATTCTTTAGATAAAGCTTAAAAATTATGAGCTATCAATAAAAGCAGTTCTTTTGGTTCATAGAGTCGTTTTTTTTGTTTTATTTTGTTCCTTATTTTATGTGTAAATAATGAACTTGAATATCGTTTATTTTTATATTTAAATAATTGTTTTATAATATTTTATAAATAAATAATGATTTTAGATGTAGGGCATTTTTGAAAAAAAAAATACCACTCTTTTTTTAGTGTTATAATTTCGAATTAGATTTTAAACAGAATGGAATACAATAAGTTCAGTAAAGCGGTTACCCAAGACCCTACTCAACCCGCCGCTCAAGCCATGTTGCACGCAATTGGATTGACGGAGAAAGATTTTAAAAAACCTTTAATAGGCATTGCATCAACAGGTTATGAAGGTAACCCCTGCAATATGCACCTCAATGATTTGTCGGTTGATATCAAAAAGGGGGTACAAGCTTCGGATTTAGTTGGGCTTATTTTTAATACCATTGGAGTGAGTGACGGTATTTCTATGGGTACTCCTGGAATGAGATTTTCACTCCCCTCCCGAGATGTAATAGCAGATTCAATGGAAACGGTAGTTCAAGCAATGTCATATGATGCTTTGGTAACAGTAGTAGGATGCGATAAAAACATGCCTGGTGCTCTAATGGCTATGTTGCGATTAAACCGACCCTCAATACTTGTTTATGGAGGAACCATTGCACCCGGTTGTCACAAAGACAAAAAATTGGATGTTGTTTCGGCATTCGAAGCTTGGGGTGAGAAAGTTGCTGGTACTATGGAGGAAAATGAATTCAAACAAGTTGTTAGAAACGCCTGTCCTGGGGCAGGTGCATGTGGGGGTATGTACACCGCAAATACTATGGCCTCAGCTATTGAGGCTTTGGGAATGGCATTACCCTATAATTCTTCTAATCCAGCAATCAGTAAGGACAAAAAAGTAGAATGCGAAAAAGTTGGTTCAGCCCTAAAGCATTTAATAGAAAATGATATTAAGCCCTTAGATATAGTAACCAAAAAATCATTGGAGAATGCAATTCGTTTGGTAGCTGTTTTAGGGGGATCAACCAATGCAGTGTTGCATTTTTTGGCGATAGCCAAAGCTGCGCAAATCGAATTTAATTTAGATGATTTTCAAGCGATAATGGATACTACTCCATTCTTAGCAGATCTTAAACCTAGCGGGAAATATCTTATGGAAGATTTACACAATATAGGTGGGGTACCCGCAGTTTTAAAATTCATGTTAGCAGAAGGTATGTTACACGGAGAATGTCTTACAGTCACTGGTAAAAGCTTAGCCGAAAACTTAGCATTAGTGGAAGACCTAAAAGAAGAACAAGATTTAATTCATTCTATAAATAACCCCATCAAAGCAACAGGTCATATTCGTATCCTCAAGGGAAATATTGCTCCGCAAGGATCTGTAGCAAAAATCACAGGAAAAGAAGGGTTGTTGTTTAAAGGACCAGCTCGTGTTTATGACAGCGAATATCAAGCCAATGAAGGAATTGGAAAAGGAGAAGTTCTAAAAGGTGAAGTGATTGTAATTCGATATGAAGGTCCAAAAGGAGGTCCAGGAATGCCCGAGATGTTAAAGCCAACTGCAGCGATTATGGGTGCTGGTTTAGGTAAAGATGTTGCACTAATTACGGACGGTCGTTTCTCTGGAGGAACACACGGTTTTGTGGTTGGACATATTGTCCCCGAAGCCCAAGAAGGTGGAGCTATTGGACTTATCCAAAATGGAGATATTATTGAAATAAATGCAGAGACCAATACGTTGAATGTTTTGGTAAGTGACCAAGAGTTATCAATAAGAAAAGCAAATTGGAAAGAACCTGCATACAAATTTGAAAGAGGGGTATTATACAAATACATTAAAAATGTTTCTACAGCTTCCGAAGGTTGTGTAACGGACGAGTTTTAAAATGAAAAATCAAGAAACCAATCATATTTCAGGAGCGGAAGCTGTTATCCGTTGCCTCTTAGCTGAAAAAGTAGATCTAATTTATGGTTATCCAGGGGGTGCTATTATGCCCATCTACGATGAGCTTTATAAATACTCTGATGTTCTTCAGCATATTTTAACTCGGCACGAGCAAGGAGCTACCCATGCTGCTCAAGGATATGCAAGAACTTCGGGTAAGGTTGGAGTAGCAATGGCTACTTCGGGCCCAGGAGCTACAAATTTGGTTACCGGTATTGCAGATGCTCAAATTGATTCTACGCCAATGGTTTGTATTACAGGCCAAGTAGGTTCTCATTTATTGGGTTCAGATGCCTTCCAAGAAACCGATATAATTGGTATTTCTACACCTGTTACAAAGTGGAATTATCAAATAACTAAGGCCAGCGAAATCCCTGAAATATTAGCAAAAGCTTTTTATATTGCTAAATCGGGAAGACCTGGACCGGTTTTGATTGACATTACCAAAGATGCACAATTCGATCTATTCGATTTTTCTTACAAAAAATGTAAAGCTGTTCGAAGCTACACTCCAATTCCGGCTTTAGAGCAAGACCAGGTATCGGCTGCGGCGGCAGTAATCAACAAGGCTGAAAAGCCGATGATCATTTGGGGACAAGGAGTTATTCTGGGTGAAGCTGAAGAGGAGTTCAAAAACTTTGTTGAAGCCACGGGAATTCCAGCCGCATGGACAATTCTGGGGCTATCGGCCTTATCTACAAAACATCCGCTAAATGTTGGTATGGTTGGAATGCATGGAAACTATGGGCCTAATATTCTTACCAATGAATGCGATGTTCTGATTGCAGTGGGAATGCGGTTTGACGACCGAGTAACTGGTAATTTAGATACTTATGCCAAACAGGCTACCATTGTTCATCTCGAAATTGATCCTGCAGAAGTAAATAAAAATGTTGAAGCACATTATCCAGTTTTGGGGAATTGCAAAGAAAGTTTACCCTTGTTGACTTCTTTAGTAAATCATAAAGAATACAAGAACTGGAAACAGCTTTTTAAGAATCATATGCAAACAGAATATGAAAGTGTAATCCAAGGAGATATATTGCCAACAAAAGAAGGCTTGACAATGGGAGAAGTAATTGTTGGGATCAATAAACATACAAAAGGAGATGCTGTATTTGTTACTGATGTTGGTCAACATCAAATGATTGCCTGTCGATATGCTGAGTTTGTCCGATCAAAAAGTAATGTAACCTCAGGTGGTTTAGGAACCATGGGATTTGCACTTCCAGCTGCCATTGGAGCCAAAATGGGTGCACCCGATAGAGAAGTAGTCGCAGTTATTGGGGATGGGGGCTACCAAATGACCATTCAAGAATTGGGAACAATTTTTCAAAATAAAACAGCGGTCAAAATTGTGGTTTTGAATAACGACTATTTGGGGATGGTTCGCCAGTGGCAACAACTATTTTTTGATAAGCGTTATGCTTCAACAGAAATGATTAATCCCGATTTCGTTACCATTGCAAAAGGCTACAACATCAAAGCGGAACGAGTAAACAAACGAGAAGATTTAGATGCTGCAATAAGTACGATGATTGCTTCTGATGAACCCTATTTTCTTGAAGTTTGTGTAGAAAAAGAAGCTAATGTGTTTCCAATGATACCTACGGGAGCATCGGTTTCAGACATAAGATTAAAATAAATGAGCGATTTCACAAAATATACCATCTCGATTTATACTGAGAATAATATCGGTTTACTCAACAGAGTATCTGCAATTTTTTTAAAAAGGCACATCAATTTCATAAGTTTATCCACTTCTCAATCAGAAATCCCCGATGTTTTTCGATTCATCATTGTGGTAAAAATGACAGAAGCAGGTGTCAAAAAGATTGTACAGCAAATCGAAAAGCAAATCGATGTAATCAGAGCTTACTATCATACCGATGAAGAAACGATTTTTCAGGAGTCTGCACTTTATAAAGTAAAATCAAGCTCATTGTTTGAAGAACGTCAGATTCAAAATACAATCAAAAACAGTAATGCAAATATCGTTACCGTTTCTCCTGATTTTTTTGTAATCGAAAAAACAGGTTTTCGACATGAAACAGAAGAACTTCGAGAATCACTTGAACCCTTTGGACTTATGCAGTTTGTGCGATCGGGAAGAATTTCCATAACCAAAGAAAAAATGGGGATCTCAGAAATTTTAAATACATTTAAACAACAACATAAAGACTAAAACAACAACAATGGCAAATTATTTTAATCAACTCTCACTCAGAGAACAACTCAATCAACTAGCTCAATGTCGGTTTATGGACGCTTCAGAATTTGAAGACGGTATCGGAGCCTTGGCTGGAAAGAAAATTGTAATCGTAGGATGCGGTGCTCAAGGCCTCAACCAAGGGTTGAATATGCGAGATTCAGGATTGAATATTGCTTATGCACTTCGTCAAGGGGCAATAGATCAAAAAAGAGCATCTTTTAACAATGCGGTAGACAATGATTTTTCTGTTGGAAGTTATGAAGAAATGATTCCAGATGCAGATGTTGTGATTAACCTTACCCCAGATAAGAATCACACACCAGTTGTTCAAGCAGTAATGCCCTTGATGAAAAAGGGAGCAACGCTTTCTTATTCTCACGGTTTTAATATTGTTGAGGAAGGAACTAAGGTACGGGAAGATCTAACTGTAATTATGGTTGCACCAAAGTGTCCAGGATCAGAGGTAAGAGAGGAATATAAAAGAGGTTTTGGAGTTCCAACACTTATTGCAGTTCACCCTGAAAATGATCCACAAGGTCAAGGCTTAGCTCAGGCAAAAGCTTATGCAGTGGCTACTGGAGGTCATCGAGCTGGAGTTTTAGAATCTTCCTTTGTGGCTGAGGTAAAATCCGATTTGATGGGAGAGCAAACCATTCTTTGTGGAGTGTTGCAAACCGGTTCTATTTTATGTTTTGATAAAATGGTAGAACAAGGAATTGATTCATCTTATGCAGCAAAACTAATTCAGTTCGGTTGGGAAACCATTACAGAAGCACTCAAGCACGGTGGAATCACCAACATGATGGATCGTTTATCTAATTCTGCAAAAATCAAAGCATTTGAGCTTTCTGAGGAATTAAAAGAAATCATGGAACCCTTGTTTCACAAGCATATGGATGATATTATGTCGGGACATTTTTCTAAGACAATGATGGAAGATTGGGCGAATGATGATAAAAATTTATTGGGTTGGAGAGCGGCTACTGGTGAAACAGCATTTGAAAAAACCAAGGTAACAGACCAAGAAATTTCAGAACAAGAATTTTTTGATCATGGGGTGTTAATGGTCGCTTTTGTTCGAGCAGGAGTAGAGTTAGCTTTCGATACTATGGTTGCAGCAGGAATTAAAGAAGAATCGGCTTATTATGAATCTTTGCACGAGACTCCTTTGATTGCCAATACAATTGCACGTAAAAAATTATTTGAAATGAATCGTGTAATTTCAGATACGGCAGAATACGGATGTTATTTATTTGACCATGCCTGTAAGCCAATGCTAACAGATTTCATGAAAAAGATAAATACAGATGTAATTGGAACTGCTTATGCAGTAGACCAAAACAATGGTGTAGACAACAAACAACTCATCGACATTAACGAAATCATTCGTTTTCATCCCATCGAAATGATAGGGTATGAACTTCGTGATTCTATGACAGCGATGAAAAAAATCGTCTAAATATTGCAAAAAAAACCTACAATATTAGGAGTTCAAAAAGCGCTACAGTTGATATCAGAAGTAGCGCTTGAGTCTCCTTTGCAATTTAATGAACGCCTCTCAAATTCTTTTTCATCTTTTATTTACCTCAAACGAGAAGATCAACAACAGGTACGTTCTTTTAAGATAAGAGGTGCATTTAATAAAATAAATTCTCTTTCAAAAAGTGAACTTCAAAAGGGAATTGTTTGTGCCAGTGCAGGAAACCATGCACAAGGTTTTGCTTTTTCTTGCAATCAACTTAAAATATCAGGCACCGTTTTTATGCCAATACCTACTCCCAGCCAAAAGGTGGAACAGGTGAAAATGTTTGGGGGACCCCACGTATCAATTGTTTTGGGAGGTGACACCTATGATGATTCACAAAAAGCAGCATTAGAACATTGTAAAAAACAAAATCAAGTTTTTGTCCATCCCTTTGATGACGTTGATGTAATCGAAGGTCAAGGGACCATTGCAATTGAGATGATAAAACAAGCAAGCAAACCCCTAGACTATGTTTTTATTCCCATAGGAGGTGGAGGTTTAATTTCTGGAATGCTTACAGTTTTTAAAATTTTATCTCCCCAAACCAAAATAATAGGAGTAGAACCTCTTGGTGCACCCTCCATGAAAATTTCTCTTCAAAATCAAAAAAACACCAAACTGAAGAAAATCAATAAATTTGTTGATGGCGCCGCTGTTCAAAGGGTAGGGGACTTAAGTTTTGAGATTTGCCAAAATCTTTTAGATGATTGTGTTACAGTGGATGAAGGTAGAATTTGTCAAGAAATTTTAGATTTATACAACAAGGAAGGAATTGTAGCAGAACCTGCTGGAGCATTGTCTATCGCAGGTATAGAACAATATGCTTCAGAAATTAAAGGTAAAGAAGTAGCTGCTATCTTATGTGGAGGAAACAATGATATTACTCGAACTCCTGAAATAGAAGAACGGGCATTGCTTTATGCTCAACTAAAGCATTACTTTATTGTTCGTTTTCCACAACGAGTTGGAGCGCTCAAAGATTTTGTAACGAATGTTTTAGGTCCTGATGATGATATTACTTACTTTGAATTTACTAAGAAGAGTAATCAACATTTTGCTCCAGCTGTGCTCGGAGTTGAATTGAAGAAAGCCACAGATTTTCAATCCCTTCTTGATCGTATGAAAGCACAAGGTTTTTTTAGTGAATATCTTAATGACAAACCCGATTTGTTTAAGTTTTTAAAAAACTAAAGGAATTCCAAACCTAAAAAGTAGGATTAAAATTAAAACTGAAATACAATTGATTATTATTCCTATTCGCGCCATTTCATGAACTTTTATGTACCCACTAGCAAATACAATTGCATTGGGAGGCGTTGCCATGGGAAGCATAAAAGCACAACTACTTGCAATTGTTACAGGAATCAAAAGATAAAGGATCGGGATTTCCAAGCCAATTGCAATCCCTGCAACTACGGGTGCTAGTACTGCGACTAAAGCCACGTTACTCATCAATTCTGTCATAAATAACATTAAAATAATGAGAAGAGATGCTGTTAAGAGCACACTAAAGTTTCCATCAGCTATGTAGTTTGTAATCAAAGAAACAATTCCAGTAGAAGACATTCCTTTTGCTAAAGCTAATCCACCACCAAATAGGATTAAGATTCCCCAAGATAATTTTTGAGTGTCTTCCCATTTTAAGATAAATTCCCCCTTTTTTAAATTTACAGGAATAGCAAAAAGTGCTAATGCTCCGATAATACTTATGGTTGTATCCGATAATTTTAAAAAGGGAAATATCGAATTGATCAGTGTTCTAAAAATCCATAAGAATACAATTATTACAAAAACCCATAATACTTGTTTTTCCCGAGGTGAAATACTCCCTAATTTTTTGAGTTCCTCATCAATGACATTATTGGAGGTTTTAAATTGCAAATCTTTAGTAGGGAAAATCCAATGTACAAGTACTACATATATGATGGCAATCAAAATTAATGCAAATGGTAGTCCTATCATCATCCACTTCACGAAAGAAATTTGAATTTGATATTCGCTTTCTAGAAGACCTATAAGTAAAGAGTTTGGAGGAGTTCCTATAACCGTAGCTATCCCTCCAGCATTGGCTGAAAACGCAATTCCTAGCATTACACTTAAAGCAAAATTTTTTTCATTTTTATTTGGGTTTTTATTTTCATTGGTTAATAAATGAATAACTGATAAGGCAATAGGCAACATTACTACAGTACTTGCTGTGTTGCTGATCCACATGCTCATAGAAGCAGTTGCGATCATAAAACCTAAAATTACTTTATTGGGAGTAGTTCCCGTTTTTTTGATAATTGTTAAGGCTATTCTTCTGTGTAAGTTTACTTTTTCCAGCCCTAAGGCTAAAACAAATCCACCAAAAAATAAAAAGACAATTGAACTTCCATAATTGGCACCCACATCATTGACCTCCATTACCCCACTCAATGGAAATAATATTAAAGGAAGTAAAGAAGTTACTGAAATAGAAACAGCTTCCGTAATCCACCAAACGATCATCCAGCTGGCAGAGGCAAGGACAGCACTAGCTTCAAATGATAAATTTACAATGGGTACGCGTATTAACAGTAAAAATAACACTGGACCTAAAAATAGACCTATTGTTTTTGAAACCAATAAATTATTCATGCTTTTATACTTATTATTACAATTTAAAGATAGTAGTGTTTTATTTGTCTAACAAGTTTTAGTTTGAGCTAATTTTATATTGGGAGACCTGCCTACAATATTTTTGTTTCTTATCTTTGATTTTTACTCTGTTACTTAGTTATATTGTAAAATAAAATCCTTAATTTAGTTTAATATTTAAAACAAAAGATTAAACAAAATAATCTTATGACACATCAATCTAAAAGCAGTAAAGTTTCTCCTCCAAAGTTTAATTCGCCTATTCATTGTGATCAATACCTTGTTGATGGTGTATTGCATACCTGGAATGGAAATACCAGTAAAGTATATTCAACAATACATTCTGAGGACAAGGAAGGGTTTTTAAGTCCAACACTTTTAGGCTCTATCCCCGATATGGAAACAGATACTGCATTGGCAGCCCTAGGTGCTGCCGAAAAGGCATTCAATCGAGGCCAAGGAGTTTGGCCAACAATGAAAGTAAAAGACCGATTACGCTGTTTAGTTTCATTTGCAGAAAAAATGAAGCAATCTAGAGAACAGGTTGTAGAATTATTGATGTGGGAGATTGGCAAGAATAAAGCCGATTCTTACAAAGAATTTGATCGTACTGTAGACTATATATACGACACTGTTGAAGCTTATAAAAAACTTGATCGCAAAAGTGCTAAGTTTGATAAACAATCTGGAATTCACGCTCACATAAGAAGAGGGCCTTTAGGAGTTATATTGTGCTTGGGTCCCTATAATTATCCGCTAAACGAAACCTTTTGTTTACTTATTCCTGCAATTATTATGGGTAATACAGCGATTTTTAAACCTGCAAAGCATGGAGTTTTACTCATCACTCCATTACTCAATGCTTTTCAAGAAAGTTTTCCTCCAGGAGTAGTTAATATACTATTTGGACGTGGACGGAAGATTGCTTCACCAATAATGGAAACAGGTAAAGTTGATGTTTTGGCATTAATTGGCCATAGCTCTTCTGCTGTTGCTTTGCAAGACTTGCATCCAAATAAGAATCGCCTTCGATTGGTTCTAGGTTTGGAAGCCAAAAATCCAGGAATTATACTTCCTGATGCTGATTTAGACTCTACTATAAAAGAATGTATTTCTGGAACCCTTTCCTACAATGGACAACGATGTACAGCACTCAAAGTACTCTATGTTCATGAATCCATAGTTGATGAATTCAATAAACAGTTTTCGAAAGCAGTGGATGCTCTGAAATTTGGATTGCCTTGGGAAGAGGATGTTTTTTTGACTCCCTTGCCAGAACCCGGAAAACCAGTATACATTCAAGAATTGATCCAAGATGCTGTTTCTAAGGGCGCCAAAATTATGAACAAGAAAGGAGGAGAGCTGACCGAAAATTACTCTTTTCCAGCAGTTCTATATCCTGTAAACAAAGAAATGAATGTCTATCATGAAGAGCAATTTGGTCCTGTAGTTCCTATCATATCTTACAGTGATATTAACGAACCCTTGGATGCAATGGCTGCCTCAGAATATGGACAACAAGTAAGTCTTTTTGGAAGAGATGTTCGAAAACTTGCTCCACTAATTGATGTATTAGCAAATTTGGTTTGTCGAGTTAATCTCAATAGTGCATGCCAGCGCGGACCAGATGTTTACCCTTTTACAGGACGAAAAAATTCTGCTGTAGGAACGCTTAGTGTTTTTGATGCCTTGCGGTCGTTTTCAATACGTACTTTTGTAGCTGCTAAAGATAATCCATACAATAATGAAATATTGGATGCTTTAATGGATTCCAAAGAATCTAATTTTGTGAATACGGAGTATCTCCTCTAATTCTCACCTTTTTTTAACCAAAATGTATGTTTTGAAATACTAAGGTAAATTTGCATAAGCCCAGTACATCAGAACAAATTGAATGATTAAGCGTAACCATAAAAGCCACAGAGATACCCCCAGTCGATTTGCAGGAAACAACATGTTTACGTGAACCAACAAAAAGACTGCTAGCATTGCAATAATACCCATCAATGAAATTGCTCTGGTACTTGGAAAAAAAATCCCCAAGCCTAAAACTATTTCCGCTACACCGCTCCAAAGAATAAGAGTATTTTGGGCTGGTAAAAATTTTGGCATTAGCGGTCTGTAAAATCCAGTATGGGTAAAGTGTATGATTCCTAGGATAAAATAAATTCCACCCATTAGATAAAGTTGAATGATGTTCATAGATTTTCTTTTTCAGATAAATCAAGGGTTTCCAAATCATATTCCTTCATAAAATTTAAGAGATGGATTAAGCTTTCTTCTGGTCGTTCTTCCATAGGTACATGTCCGGTTTCTTTCATGATAACCAATCGACTGTTGGGAAGTTTAGCTTCAAATTTTGGACCATTTTCTACAGGAATCCAAATATCATTTTCTCCCCAAAGAATTAGAGTTGGCGTGTTTATTTTTTCTAAAAGACCTGTTTGATCTTTGAAAACTATTTTTGATCTTTTGATAAATGCATCTCTACTTCCTTCTCTCAAAATCATATGATGATAGCGGTCTACTAGTTCTGAGGTTATTTTTGAATCATCATAATACACTTGTTCAAGATTTTCTTTAATAAAAGATTTAGGAGTGATGTATCTTAATAGTAGATTGAGAATAGGGATCTCTGCTAGTCTAAACACAAAAGGTTTTCCTTTTTCTGATGGGAACCCTCCGGGATCAATTAGTATCAACTGTTTTACTTGTTTTTGATGATTTGAGGCATAATGCCATGCAATAGAACCTCCCAATGAATTTCCTGCTAAAGCAAACTCTGAAACCCCAATTTTATTGGTAAAGGATTCTAAAAATCGATTGTAGCTTTCTAAATCATAGGAAATATTTTTAGTTGCTCCAGTCAAACCAAAAGCAGGTAAGTCCATCCGAATTACTCGGTAGTTTTCGATTAAATTTTCAGTCCAAACATCCCATGTATGAAGAGAGGCACTCGTTCCGTGGATTAAAATAATTGGAAAGCCTGCTCCTTGATCTTTGTAATGAACCTTTGATCCATTAATTGAAATGAATTGAGAGTGGGAATCTGAGTAAAGTTCTTTTAAGGTTTCAGCATCAATATCTGAGTTTCTAAAAAAAATAAATAGAATAAGGATTAAACCAATAAAAAGTGAACAAAATTTTAAAAAGCTCTTTATGAATTTGTTTTTGTTCATGGCATGAAAATCTTTAATTAAATTCATTTACCAAGTTAAATGAATTTTTAATGAATTTAATTATTATATGATTTCTTTTAATAAAGAAAAGACAAAAACACTTGTAATCAATTAATCGTAATTTTGTTTTTGTAAATTTCGATACAATACTAATTTATTTCGTCCCAATGAAACAGCTCAGTATTTTTGATATTTTTAAAATAGGCATAGGACCTTCAAGTAGTCATACATTAAATCCGTGGAAAGCTGCTTTATCTTTTCGTGATTCTTTGACTAAAATTTCATTTGATCGAATAAAAATTTCTCTTTTTGGTTCACTATCAAAAACAGGGAAAGGCCACAAAACAGATTCAGCAGTTCAATTGGGTTTATCAGGTTTAATTCCAGAGACCACTAACTCAGTTGAAATCAAACGTATTCTTGAGCAAATAAAAATAACTGAGAACCTATTCATAGAGGATCAATTGTATTAGAAGATACTTTTTGTTCTCTTGGAGGAGGATTTATTCAACGTTTGGGGTATTCTCAAGTTAGGAATGATGAAAAAATCTTACTTCCATTTCCAATTCAATGTGGAGTAGATTTACTGAGTTATTCAAAAAATACAAATCTATCAATTTGGGACATTGTCCTTGAAAACGAAAAATATTTTAGATCTGAAGATGAAATCAATCAGAATATTTCAAGAATATTTGAAGTCATGAAGGAGAGCGCTTATCGAGGATGTATTACTGAGGGGTTTCTTCCGGGATATCTCAATGTAAAAAGAAGAGCTCGTTCCTTGTGTTCAAAATTATTGGAGAAACATCAATACAAATCAATTAATGCTTGGGATGCTGCGCTTCGAAATGAGCCTTTAATTTTTGATACGCTTAATACTTGGATAAGTTGTTTTGCCCTGGCTGTAAATGAGGAAAATGCAGCTATGGGAAGAATCGTAACTTCTACGACCAATGGGGCATCAGGAGTGATACCGGCAGTTTTATTGTATCATCACTATTTCATCAAAAACAGAGGAATTGAAGATGTTAAGAAATTTTTATCGGTAGCGGAAGAAATTGCAATGTAACATCATCTTGGGCTAACTTGTGATCCTATAGGGGGTTTGGTTCAAGTGCCTTGTATTGAAAGAAATTCCATGGGTGCTATCAAGGCAATTATGGCTTATAATTTAGCGCTCAATGGTAATCCAGAGGATGCAATTGTAAATTTTGATCAGGTAGTTAAAACCATCTGGGAAACTGGGGTAGCGATGAATTCTAAATTCAAAGAAACTGCAGAGGGAGTGTTGACAATGAATGTTTCTGTTTCTTTCCCAAACTGTTAAATGTTGGGATAAAATATTTTGACAATTATGTCGGCATGTTTTTCAACTTCTTTTTCATCAAACGGGTCAATTCCAAATTGTTTTTTCATTTGGTAATTAAATAAGAAAATAGAGTTTGCTGCGCTAAAAAAGATTGTGGTTAAATTGGGTATGGGGAAATCTTCAGAAAGCCCTTTTTCAACCAACATTCCATGGAGTTGACTGGTTTTTAAAGTTAGTGGTTTGAGAACATTCTCAATTAACCAATCACTACGGGGAGATTCATGTGTCATTTCATGAATAATAACCAAATAGAGTTCTGGAAACTTAGAGTTATAATAAATAAACTGCCTAGCTAATGTTTTTGCAGTATCTTTCAATGACAGGTGTTTTAAAAGTTTGAAAGTAGCTACAGACTCTTTCATATAGGCATCAAAAGCTCTACTAACTGCTTTTTTCCAAAGATCTTCTTTGTTCCCAAAATGGTAGTGAAGAAGAGAATCATTTACCTCACAAAGTAAAGATACCTTATTAATACTTGTACCTTCAAAGCCGAATTTTGAAAACTCTTTTAGGGCAATGTTTAAAATTTTATTTAAATCAATACCCGACTTTTCATTAGGTCTTCCTCTTTTTCGTTTGTTTGTAGTATTTCTCTTTTTGTTTTCTTCCATTTAACCCCAAATTAACTAATATTTAATCAATTTTAAAAATAGTTTACACTCATTTTAATATCAATTAAGAATACAACCAATTAATTTATATATTTGTGATAATTAAAATTTAAGTTGAATGTCTTACACCACTCTCAAAGTTGAACGAAAAGATAACTACGCCATTGTCCAGTTAGATGGGGGTAAGGTAAATCAAATCAACACTGCTATGGTTCGTGATTTGAAAAATGTTTTTCTTGAATTGGATCAAGACGATTCAATATTGGGTCTTATTTTATCTGGAAGACCCCATGGTTTCAGTGCCGGTTTAGATATCGCAAGCCTTGCTTCAGGTGGTGCCCAATACGTCAAAGATTTTTGGAAATTTTATCACGAAGCCCTTCAAGCGATGATCCGTTTTTCAAAACCTTTTGTTTGTGCAATAACAGGCTATGCCCCAGCTGGGGGTACCATTTTAGCACTCTGTGCAGATTACAGAATAATGGGACAAGGTGCAAAACACGTTGTGGGGATGCATGAATTCAAACTATCAATGTCGCTACCAGAAGTTTTTTCAGATATTTATGCTTATCATTTGGGTGAAAAACGAGCTTGGGAAGCAGTACAATTAAAACAATTATTTAATAGTGATGAGGCTTTGGAAGTAGGTTTGGTAAACGAATCAGTCCTAGTTGAAGAAGTTCTTGAACGTTCCGAAAATTATTTAAAAAGCTTGATCAAAATTTATCCACCCGTTTTTAGAGAAACAAAACGTTTTATGCGCAAAAACTTACTTAAATTAGTTGACGGTGATTTTTCCCAAAAGATAGCTGATTTGGCTGATAATTTTTCAGACCCACATATTCAGACTGTCATGAAAGAGTTTATGAATAATATTAAAAAATAAAACCAAGAGAGATGGAAGCTTACATTTATGATGCCGTTCGTTCGGTACGCGGTAAAGGAAATAAAAAAGGTGCTTTGTACGGGGTAACACCAACAGAATTATCCAAACAAGTTTTAATAGCGTTGAAAGTGAGAAATGCATTGGATACCCAAAAAGTAGAAGATGTGATCTTCGGTTGCGTTGCACAGGTAAAAGATCAAGGAGTAAATATCGCAAAATCTGCTGCACAGGAATCAAATTATGGAGACCACCTTTGTGGCGTTACCTTAAATAGATTTTGTGGATCAGGATTAGAGGCAATGAATCAAGCGGCAGCTTATGTGAAGTCTGGATTCAGTTCTTTAATGGTTGCTGGGGGAGTAGAAAGCATGTCTCGAGTTCCAATGGGATCTGATGGTGGAGGTTTTTTAATGGACCCCTTACAAGCTATTCCAAGGAATTTAGTCCCTCAAGGAATTTCTGCTGATCTAATTGCAACCAAATATGGTTTTTCTAGAAACGATGCGGATTTGTACGCTGTTGAATCTCAAAGAAGAGCTTCGGAAGCTGAGGCTGATAATAGATTCAAGTCCCGTATTTCAATCAAAGACATCAACGGAATAAATGTATTAAGTACGGATCAAAACATACGACCTTCAACAACATTAGAGGGAATAAGTAGTCTTCAACCTTCTTTTGCCATGATGGGTAGTATGGGAGGTTTTGATGCTGTTGCAATAGACAAATATCCCGAAGTTGAGGAAATCAATCACATTCATCATGCTGGTAACTCATCAGCAATAGTTGATGGTGCAGGAGCTACTTTAATCGGAAACAAAGAAGTTGGAGCTTTAATGGGAATGAAACCTCGATTTAAAATTCGAGCAGCTGCAGTCCAAGGTACAGACCCAACAATAATGCTTACAGGCCCGGTGCCATCGAGTGTTAAAGCTTTGAAGCAAGCAGGGATGAACATTAATGATATTGATTTGTTTGAAGTTAATGAAGCGTTTTCTGCAATCCCAATGTACTTTATGGATAAATTAGGGGTTGATCATTCCATAGTAAATGTAAATGGAGGTGCAATAGCAATGGGACACCCACTTGGTGCTACCGGTTGTATGATTGCAGGAACATTGATGGATGAGTTAGAAAGAAGAGATTTGAACACTGGATTGGTTACCCTCTGTATTGGAGGAGGTATGGGAATTGCAACAATCATTGAACGTGTTTAACTAATAATTAAGAAAAAAGAATATTTCAAATGGAAAATATTAAAAACGACCTTTTTGAATTTGAAGTTGGAGAAGATGGCATCGGAGTTCTTTCGATTAATCAAATCAATAATCCAACCAATCTTTTCAGCACAGAATTTGTTACCGCATACCTCACACTTGCACAAGAAGCAGTTGCTGATAAAGATGTCAAAGGAGTAATAATTACTTCATCAAGAAGCATGTTTATGCCAGGAGCTGATCTTCGTGAATTGAAAAACATGGGCTCTAATCCTAAAGAACAATTTGAAAGCACCATGGAAATGCATCACGCATTCAGAGCGTTAGAAACCTCTGGGAAGCCTTTTGTTGCAGCAATTAATGGAACTGCTATGGGTGGAGGTTTAGAACTTTGTTTAGCTTGTCACCATCGTATTGTTTTGAATGACGTTAAAATTAAATTAGGTTTTCCAGAAGCTAAAGTTGGTTTACTTCCGGCAGGAGGTGGAAATTCTAAGGTACCCTATTTAATGGGTATACAAAATGCTTTGATGTATTTGCTACAAGGAAAAGAAGTACGTCCAGCCCAAGCCTTAAAGGATGGACTAATTGATGAATTGGCAGAAAATAAAGAGGAATTGATCCAGAAAGCTAAAGATTGGATAAATTCTAATCCAAACCCAGCACAACCCTGGGACAATAAAAAACATCGAGTGCCAGGGGGTAATGTCTGGTCACCTAATGGAGTGCAGACTTTGGTAGGTGCAGCAGGAAACTTAGGTAAGTTAGCACATGGTAACTATCCTGCTCAAAATTATATTTTAAAAGTAATTCACGATGGACTGCCTTTGAATATAGACCGTGCCTTAGAAATAGAAGCACGTTATTTCACGAAGTTATTGGCTTCTAAAGAAGCTAAAAACATGATTCGTACAGGTTTTACAGAGTTACAAAAAGCCAAAAAAGGAATTGCTCGTCCAAAATCAGAACCTCAATATGAAACAAAGAAACTGGGAATCCTTGGAGCAGGAATGATGGGTGCAGGGATTGCTTATGTTTCTGCTAAAGCAGGAATGGATGTTGTTCTAAAAGATGTTTCACAAGAAGGGGCAGACAAAGGAAAAGCTTATTCCAAAGCCATTTTAGATAAAGCTATTTCAAAAAAGCGTTCTACCCCTGAAAAAGCAGAGGCTTTATTGTCTAGAATTTTGCCGACTTCAGATCCAACTTCAATGAAAGATTGCGATTTGGTAATTGAAGCTGTTTTTGAAGACCCAAAATTAAAAGCAATTGTAACTGCCGAAACCGAAGCTGTTTTGGGTGCTGATAAAGTATATGCTTCAAATACTTCTACAATTCCTATTACTGAATTAGCAAAAGCCTCTGAACGTCCTGATAACTTTATTGGTATTCATTTCTTTTCTCCAGTTGAAAAAATGCCATTGGTTGAAATTATCATAGGGAAAAAAACAGAAGCTCGAGCAATTTCTGCAGCTGTTGATTATACTGTAGCCATAGGTAAAATACCTATTGTTGTGAATGATAGTCGTGGATTTTATACTTCACGTTGTTTTGGAACTTTTGTTTCTGAAGGATCTTTTATGGTTGAAGAAGGAGTTCCTGCGGCAATGGTAGAAAATGTTGCTAAAGCCGAAGGAATGGCAGTAGGTCCACTAGCTGTTATTGATGAAGTAACTCTTACTTTAGGGTTACATGTTTATGAAAGTGATCCCACCCCAAACAAACCTGCATTTCAAGAGCGTTCATACAAAATGCAAAAAGATTTGGTTGACAACCATGATCGAAAAGGTAAAAAGTGGGGGGCAGGATTTTATGACTACCCCAACGGAATGCCAAAGAAACTTTGGCCCGGTCTTGCAGAAAAATATGGCTCTAATTTAGATTATTTAGACAAAGAAACCGTTGGAAAACGAATCATGCATCGTCAGGCTATTGAAGCATTTAGATGTCTAGAGGAAGGTGTTTTAAATAGTGTAGTTGATGGAGACTTGGGTTCTGTACTCGGTTGGGGATTCCCTATCTTTACGGGAGGAGCATTGTCTTACATTGATTTCGTAGGAATGCAAAAGTTTGTTGCTGAATGCGATGATTTTGCAAATCGATTTGGAGAACGTTTTTCCGTTCCAAGTGGATTGAGAGCCTTATCTGAAGCTGGAAAATCAATTCATGACTACAAAAATTAGTTAGATTCTATGGATACCATTCAAGAAGTTATTGCCCTGTTGACGCTTGAAAAAATTGATGATAATACATTTGTAGGCGGAAATTATGAAACTCCATGGGGGAGAGTTTTTGGAGGACAAGTTTTAGGACAATCTCTTCATGCTGCTTATCAAACTGTGCCTAAAGATCGTTTTGCTCATTCCATGCATGCTTATTTTATTCTGGGAGGTCAATTAGGTATTCCAATTCAATACGAAGTTGATTCTATTCGTGACGGCAAAAGTTTTACTACTCGTAGAGTTGTAGCCAAACAGAATGGAGTACCAATTTTTAATATGTCGGCTTCATTTCACAAAAATGAAAAAGGAGTAGATCATCAAATCCCCATGCCAAATTTGATTAAGCCAGAAAGCCTTAACACCTCAAGAGATGAAATTAAAGTATTAGAAAAATTTGCACCAAAAATTTACAATCGTTTAAAAAGCGTACTTCCCAAGGTATTTGACATTCGATCTGTAGAAAGTTTTTTAACCAAGTATTCTAAAAATGGATCCCCGTTTGATAACCTTTGGTTTAAGACTTCAGAGGTTTTAGATCAGAAAAATACAGCAATTCATCATCAAATTTTTGCTTATGCATCTGATTATAATTTATTGAGCACTGCAACTTTTCCACATCGGGAAGAATTGAATAATAAAAATATATTTTACACCAGTTTAGATCATGCCTTGTGGTTTCATCGTGATTTTCGAATTGATGAATGGTTACTTTATGCTATGGATAGCCCAAGTGCATCTAACTCTCTTGGTTTTGCTAGAGGAAGTATATTCAATAAAAAAGGAGAATTAATAGCTTCGGTAGCCCAAGAAGGATTAATAAGAGAACAAATAAAATAAGCCCACTAAAAAATATATTTAAATGATATTTAAATTAGAAGAGGAACACATCAGCGTAAAAGAAGCAGCTCGTGAATTTGCAAACACCAGATTAAAAGAAGGGGTTATTGATAGAGACAGTTCTATGGAATACCCAACTGAACTTGTCAAGGAAATGGGGAATTTGGGTTTTCTGAGCATGATGGTAAATCCTAAATATGGAGGAAGTGGAATGGACACCTTGTCTTATGTTATTGCAATGGAAGAAATTTCGAAGATTGACAACAGTTGTTCAGTAATCATGTCTGTTAATAATTCACTTGTTTTATGGGGTCTTGAAAAATATGGTACTGAGGAACAAAGGCAAAGATATATTCCAAGCCTTACCTCAGGTAAAGAAGTCGGTTGTTTTTGTCTTTCAGAACCAGAAGCGGGAAGCGATGCTACTTCTCAAAGGACAACTGCTATTGATAAAGGTGATCATTATGTTTTGAACGGTGTGAAAAATTGGATTACAAGCGGTGGAAAGGCAGCAATTCAGTTGGTTATTGCCCATACGGATAAAGATAAAGGACATCGAGGAATCAATGCTTTTATTGTAGAACGTGATTGGGAAGGTGTTAATATCAGTCCAAAAGAGGATAAGATGGGGATTCGATCTTCAGATACGCATTCGATCAATTATTCGGACGTAAAAGTACCTAAAGAAAACCGTATTGGTGAAGAAGGTTTTGGATTTAAATTTGCGATGCAAACCCTTGAGGGTGGGCGTATAGGGATTGCTGCTCAAGCATTAGGAATTGCTGCGGGAGCTTATGAATTGTCCGTACAATATGCACATCAACGAGAAACTTTTGGGAAACCGATAGGGAAACATCAAGCAATAGCATTTAAACTTGCCGATATGGCTATGGAAATTGAAGCTGCCCGAATGTTGGTCTATCGAGCTGCTTACCTCAAAGATTCCGGTCAAGATTTTGGTTATGCGAGTGCAATGGCAAAATTAAAAGCCTCTGATATTGCAATGAAATATACCGTCGAAGCTGTTCAAATTCATGGTGGTAATGGATATGTAAAAGAATACCATGTTGAACGACTCATGCGAGATGCAAAAATCACTCAAATCTATGAGGGTACTTCCGAAATTCAACGCATCATCATTTCTAGGAATGTATTGAACGGTGCTTTGGAGTTGCCTTATTAAAAACCATATTTTTTACATTTTAACAATCAATCCGATGTCAGCTGGAAGACATCCACTACAAACATCTGGATATAGGGTTTTAAGTTCCTCTAGACCATCTAAATCTTTGTAGTTCAACCACTTTTTGGTTTTAGCAGTAGCATCCAGTAAAAATCGTGAAGTTTTGTTGTCAAATTCACTTGCTCCCCAATCTTTAATTCGTCTTTCGATGTGACTTGGTGCAAAGAAAAATTTTGAACGTTCCCTGATAATTCCCTCATTTGGATTGGATTCTTCCCAATGCGTTAAACCTACTTTAAGGGTAAATTTCATTCGATTTCCCAATGCTTTATGCAAATCAACTAAAACTCCATTATTCCCAGACATATCTACGATTACAGTTGGCATATTGTTATCTATACTATTGAGTTGATCATATGCTAGGGATGTGTCATAAAAATTCAATTGTTTTACCGCTTTTAAATTTCGACTAGAGGTTATTCCTAACGTTTTGGGTGAAGATTCATCTTGATTTAGTGCATATGCTAATCCAATGCTTGTTTTACTTGATGCACTTAGAATTATAATTTGTTTTGCGCCATACCAACTGTTTTCTTTGAGTGAGTCCCAAAGGCTAAAAGAGGTGATGTAGAGTGGGTAAAACAGAGCGCGATCTCGATCAAAGCTTCTGTTATAATTAGGTTCTGAAAGTACTCGTTTGTATAAATTATAAGTGGGTGGTAATGTGGATCGGTGCTCAGAACCATCTATGAATTTTTTTTTGGTAATGCGGTCTGCTTTCATCTTCAGATGAGTGGCAGGAGGGAAGTAACCAAAAATTCGATCTCCAACTGGGACTTCTTCTGTTTTTGAATCAACTACATCTGCAAATCCCCAAACTGGGATAACTCCCCATTCTTCAATGTTTTCATTAACGGCGGGGAAAAACTCCCAATAGCGAATAATATCACCAGAAACTGCGTAGGTAATGTTGTTTGATGTAAAAGAAAATAAATCCACTTGAACTAAAATTTCACCCTCTAAAAGGGTCAGATTTTCATCTGGAATTGTTTGAATGTTATTTTTCGTAAAATTTGATTTTATAACTTGAAATTGATTTTTCCCTGGAATTTTCATAGACTATTTTTCTTAAAAACTAGTCTCCAAGATAATCAAATAATAAGAATGATTATGTGGTTTAAATAACATTTCCTTAATCAGTATTCTATCTTTATTTCTTCAGTCATATGATGACTTGTCTAAACTTTGATTGAAGAGAATTGAGAAGGGTAATTGTATAATATTAAAGGCTTTATTTTATTGATTATTGAATCCAAAAGTTTCCTATAGAATAAGTCACTGCTTTCCCACTGATAAGAACGTTTTTATCATTGTTTTGACAGAACAAAGTTCCACTTCGAGAAGAAATTTGTTTTGCAATCAGTTTTTCTCTTTTCAATCGTTTGGACCAAAAAGGAATAAGAGAGCAATGTGCAGAGCCCGTTACCATGTCCTCTAAAATTGATGCTTGGGGGGTGAAAAATCGCGATACAAAATCACAGTCCTCTCCTTTTGCAGTTGTGATTACTCCTCCGGGATCCAAATTTATCTGATCAAAAACAGTCCTGTTGATTTCAATATTTTTAATTTCTTCCTCAGTATCATAAACCAATACATAATCTCTTGATTTTAGAACTTCTTTGGGCTGAATGTTTAATGCCTTGCTTATGGATTCCGGTAATTCAGATTTTATGGGCACTCGAGATGGAAAATTTAAAGTGTACAAGTCATTCTCTACCTGAACAGTCAGATTTCCACTTAAAGTTTTAAAAATAATTTTATCTTTTCGTAAATTAAGTATTGTTTTTAGGCAATGTGCAGTAGCAAGGGTAGCATGTCCGCATAAATCCATTTCAATTTCTGGAGTAAACCAACGGAGTTCAATAAAATCTTTTTGATCAATAAAAAAAGCAGTTTCAGCCACTGCATTTTCTTTTGCTATTTTTAATAGGGTTTTATCTGACAGCCATTTTTCTAATGGGACAACACAAGCTGGATTTCCTTTAAAAATAGTATCCGTGAAAGCATCAATTTGATAAATGTTGAGTTTCATATACTTTTTTTAAAATTAAAGTCTGTCTGGCCAGATGTTGGGTAATTCTCCACTAAAGCCCATTTCGGGTAATGAATTGATTTGATTCATTTCGGATTTTGATAATTCAAAATTAAATATTTCCATATTCTCTAACATTCGATTTTGATTTGTAGACTTTGGAATGACTACCACTTCGTGTTGTATAATCCAGCGTAAACAAATTTGAGAAACAGACTTATGGTATTTTTTAGAAATTTTAATTAAGGTTTCGTTTCCAAATACTTTTCCTCGAGCCAATGGTGACCATGACTCTACAGTAACATTGTGTTGTTTACAGAAATCAACTACCTCAGGTTGCCAGTATCCAGGATGAAACTCAATTTGATTGATGGCAGGAATTACTTTTGCTGTTTTGAACAGGGATTCTAAATGTTCTTGAAAAAAATTACTTACTCCGATGGATCTGATTTTTCCATCTGCTTGTAATTCTTCCATTGCCCTCCAAGTATCCGCATTTGTTTTTTGCCAGTTATCATAATTTTTTGCATTTGCAGGCCAATGGATTAAATATAAATCCAAGTATTCTAATTCAAGTCGATCTAAAGTTTTCTCAAACTCTATTTTTGTAGATTGATACCCTAGATTTTCTCTCCAAACTTTACTTGTAACAAATAGTTCTTTTCGGTCTATTTCACTTTCTATAATGCCTTTTCCAACAGCAACTTCATTGTTGTAAATAGAGGCTGTATCAATTAGTCGATAGCCTTTTGAAATAGCATATTTCAAAGCTTCAATACCTTCTTGTTCTGTAGCTTTATAAGTACCAAAGCCCAATTGTGGAATTCGATTACCGTCATTTAATAATAGATCTTTCATGTTTACTAAGATATGACATGTAAAGACATTATTAAAATTCTGTTTCTAACAGGTTCTGGAGCTTATTTTAATATTGCAGCAACTAGGTAATCACCAACTTCAGAGGTTTTATATGCCTTTCCACCATCTGCAAGATCTTCAGTTACAAAACCTTCGGCAAGTGCTTGATCTACAACCTTGCGAATAAGCGCTCCCTCTTCTTGAAGGTTAAAACTCATTTCGAACATCATTGCAGCAGAGAGTATTGTGGCCAAGGGGTTAGCGATGTCTAATCCAGTTGCCTGCGGAAAAGACCCGTGTATTGGTTCATACAAAGCATTTTCTGATCCAACAGAAGCTGAGGGCATCAATCCCATAGACCCTGATATTACTGAAGCTTCATCTGTTAAAATATCTCCAAAAAGATTTTCGGTAATCAAGACGTCATAACTGTTTGGCCATTGAACAAGGCGCATGGCTACAGCGTCAACAAATTCGTAAGAAACTTCAACTTCAGGATAGTCTTTTTCCATTGCTTGAACAGTTTCTCTCCATAGGCGCGAACTTTCCAGTACATTAGCTTTGTCAACGCAGCACAGTTTTTTTGATCGAGTCATTGCCAATTCAAAACCTTTCTTTGCAATTCGGGTAATTTCTGATCGGGTATAGGTGCAGGTGTCAAAGGCGGTATTACCATCATCTTTTCGTCCTCGTTCTCCAAAGTAAATCCCTCCAGTGAGTTCTCTTAAAAAAACCAAGTCAGTTCCTTCAATACGTTCTTGCTTAAGAGGTGATTTATCGAGTAATGAGGGGAATGTGAAGGTCGGACGAACGTTTGCAAAAAGGCCTAATTTTTGGCGCATCTTCAATAAACCTTGCTCTGGACGAACTGTTGCAGAGGGATCATTGTCAAATCTAGGGTGACCGATAGCTCCAAAAAGTATAGCATCTGCATCCAAGCAAATTTGGTGGGTTTCATCGGGATAGGGCTCACCTACTGCATCAATTGCAGCTGCTCCAGTTAAAGCAGGAGTCCAGTTGATTTGATGCTCAAATTTTTGAGCGATGGCATTAGATACTTTTACTGCCTGATCGATGACTTCGGGTCCAATTCCATCACCGGCTAAAAGAGCTATGTTTAATTTCATTTTTTGTAATCTATGATTTATGGTTGTGTTTCTATTATGTTGAGCATTTTTTCGGTTGCCTTTATTGCTGAAACGGTTTGATCTGAATCCAAACCTCTAGTTATAAAGTTTTTATTAATTTGTTGCCAGGTAATGGTTGTCTCACAAAGTGCATCTGATGTACTACCGGGGGGGATATGAACTGCATAATCAATTAATTTTGGCAGTTCAATTTTTTTGATTTTATAAATTTTACGAATAGCATTGATGAATGCGTCGTATTGACCGTCACCGCTTGCCTGTTCTTCGTAAATTATTTTGTCAATTTCCACAGCAACAGTAGTTGAGGGTTTTAATCCTTTTGAATGTGTAAGTACATAGGATTTTACTATTACCTTTTTGGTGTTACCTCCACTGTTCATTACATCCGATATGATGTAGGGTAAATCTTCTGCGGTTACTTTTTCCTTTCGATCTCCTAATTCAATTATACGCTTGGTTACTTTTTTTAGAGCGTCATCGTCCAAACTCAATCCTAATTCTTGAAGGTTTTTCTGAATGTTTGCTTTTCCAGATGTTTTTCCTAGGGCGTATTTTCGTTTACGACCAAAACGCTCGGGGAGCAAATCGTTGAAATATAAGTTTTTTTTGCTGTCACCATCTGCGTGAATTCCTGCTGTTTGTGTAAATACATTGGCTCCAACAACGGGTTTGTTGACAGGTATTCTAAAACCTGAAAAAGTTGACACCAGTTGGCTTACTTTATTCAATGAATTTTCATTAATATTGACCTCAATTCCGGGAAGAAAATCATTTACAACTGCAACCAAACTTGCCAAGGGAGTGTTTCCGGCACGTTCTCCCATTCCGTTTACGGTAAGATGCAATCCATGAATCCCAGCTTTAATCGCTTCCATAGCATTTGCAACACTTAGATCGTAGTCGTTATGACCATGAAAATCAAAGTGTAACTGCGGATAACGTTCTACAATTTCTGATAAAAAAGTATAGGTTTCGATAGGAGAGAGTACACCTAATGTATCGGGGAGTAAAACTCTTTTTATGGGTTGAGTGGATAAAAAATCAAGGAAAGAATACACATAATCTTTAGAATCACGCATACCGTTGCTCCAATCTTCTAGATAAACATTGGTTTCAATATTATTGGATTGGGCTAAAGCAATTGTTTCTGCAATACCTTTAAAATGTTTTTTGGGCGTTTGTTTTAGTTGATGGGTAAGGTGATTGAGCGAGCCTTTGGTTAAAAGATTTTGTACACGAGCTCCAGCATCTACCATCCATCGGATTGATACCCCTTTATCAACAAAGGTCAGGATTTCAATACGATTAATTAGATTTTCTGATTTTGCCCAAGAAGTGATTTCTTTAACCGCTTTAAATTCTCCTTCGGAAACACGAGCCGAGCCAATTTCTATACGGTCTACCTGTAACTCACCCAATAAAAGTTTGGCAAGGGTAAGTTTTTCTGATGACGAAAAAGATACTCCAGAAGTTTGTTCACCATCCCGAAGGGTAGTGTCCATAATTTCAATTGTTCTTGGTTTCATAAACCTTAGAATAGAATTTAATTACAGGGGCGTATTCTTTGCAAACTCCCCAATTTGATCTTTGATGTTCATTAAATAATCAATGTCATCAAAACCATTGAGCATATTTTCTTTCTTGTAGGAATTAATTTCAAAATTTTCAAATGCTCCAGTGGAATCAATCGTTATGGTTTGTTTTGGCAAGTCAATGATTAATTGAGTGTCGGAGTCACTTTCGATTACATCAAATATTTTTTGGAGGAACTCGGCGGATGTTTGTACCGGAAGTACTCCAATGTTTAGGCAATTGTTTCTGAAAATATCTGCAAAGAAGCTGGATACTACACAGCGGAAGCCATAATCATAAACTGCCCAAGCTGCATGCTCTCTTGAAGAACCTGAACCAAAGTTTTTACCTCCAACTAAAATTTTTCCACTGAAACGATTGTCGTTTAGTGGAAAATCACTTTTTAAACTATTATCCTGATTGTACCTCCAGTCTCTAAAAAGATTATCTCCAAAACCAACGCGTTCAGTAGCTTTTAAAAATCGTGCAGGTATTATTTGATCGGTGTCTATGTTTTCAATCGGCAAGGGGACCGCTGAACTTTTTAAGATATTAAATTTATCGTATGCCATTGTGGTTATTTATGTTAAACTAAACTTCTTGGATCGGTTACAACTCCCATTACAGCTGCAGCTGCAGCTACTGTAGGACTAGCCAATAGGGTTCTTGATCCAGGCCCTTGACGCCCTTCAAAGTTTCTATTTGAGGTACTTACTGCGTATTTTCCGGCAGGTATTTTATCATCATTCATTGCAAGGCAAGCAGAGCAACCGGGCTCCCGCAACTCAAAACCTGCAGCTTGTAAAGTGTCCAGTAAACCTTCTTCTTTGATTGCATTCAATACTTTGTGTGATCCTGGAACCAACCAAGCCGTAACGTGATCTGCTTTCTTTTTTCCTTCTACAATTTCAGTAAAAGCTCTAAAGTCTTCGATACGTCCATTGGTACAACTTCCAAGAAATACAAAATCAATTTTTTTACCAATCATTGAATCTCCTTCTTTGTAACCCATGTAGTCTAAAGATTTTTTGTAGGTTGCAACACCTCCATCAAGGCTCTCAGCAGTTGGAATACCTCCAGAAATTCTCATTCCCATACCCGGATTAGTTCCATAGGTAATCATGGGTTCGATTGCACTTCCGTCGAAAGTGTATTCTTTGTCAAAAGTTGCATCCTCATCTGTACTAAGGGTTGACCAGTAATTCATTGCCTTATCCCAAGCTGCTCCTTTAGGAGTAAATTCTCGATCTTTAATGTATTCAAAAGTTTTTTCATCGGGAGCAATAATTCCTCCACGTGCACCCATTTCAATACTCAAATTACAAACAGTCATTCGCCCTTCCATACTAAGGGATTGAAAAACTTCTCCAGCATATTCTACAAAATAACCGGTTGCTCCAGAGGTTGAAAGTTGTGAGATTATAAACAATGCCACGTCTTTCGAAGTTACCCCTTTGCTTAGGGAACCGTTTACATTGATTCGCATAGTTTTGGGCTTGGGTTGCATAATGCATTGGGTTGACAATACCATTTCAACTTCCGAAGTTCCAATTCCAAATGCTATGGCTCCAAAAGCTCCGTGAGTAGAGGTGTGCGAATCTCCACATACTATTGTGGCTCCGGGTTGTGTAATTCCATATTCAGGTCCCACGACATGAACAATACCATTTTTTTCATGGCCCAATCCCCAATATGAAATCCCATGTGCTTTTGCATTTTCCTCAAGAGCTTTGAGTTGGTTTGCAGACAAGGGATCAGCTACAGGTAAATGTTGGTTTATTGTTGGTGTATTGTGATCTGCAGTAGCAAATGTACGCTTAGGACTCATCACTTTTACACCTCTATTTTTTAACCCTAAAAAAGCTACAGGACTTGTAACCTCATGTACTAAATGGCGATCGATGAACAGGACGTCAGGCCCATCTTCAATTTGCTGAACTACGTGCGAATCCCATACTTTGTCGAATAATGTTTTACTCATATGTTTTTTATATAATTTTAAATCAAGCCGATATTACTTGCTTTAATGATCGTTGGAATATCTTTATCGGTGATTTCTTTTTGTGTATCTGCTAATTTTAAAAACTCTTGATACACTTTATCTAACTGAAGTTTTTCTAACTCATAACCTATGTTTTTAGCACGATAGGCCAATGCTGCTCGACCGCTTCTAGCTGTGAGTATTATTGCAGATTCTGTAACACCTACGTCATGAGGGTTGATGATTTCGTAGGTTTCTCTGTTTTTTATTACTCCGTCTTGATGAATTCCAGAACTGTGAGCAAAGGCATTGGTGCCTACAATTGCTTTGTTGGGTTGAACAATCATGCCCATTAGATCAGAAACCATTTGACTGGTTGAGTACAAAAGTTTTGAATCAATTTTTGTGTCCAATTTCAAATAGGGGTGCTGACGTAAAATCATAACTACTTCCTCGAGAGAGGTATTACCTGCACGTTCTCCAATTCCGTTAATGGTACATTCGATTTGACGTGCTCCATTGTTTATTCCTGCAATTGAATTGGCAGTAGCTAATCCGAGATCGTTGTGGCAATGACAAGACAGTACTGCTTTGTCAATGCCAGTAACATTTTCTTTTAAATATTTAATCTTCGCCCCGTATTCTTCTGGTAAACAGTAACCTGTTGTGTCTGGGATATTGAGTACCGTTGCTCCTGCTTTGATGACTGCTTCACATACACGAGCTAAAAATTCATTATCCGTTCTTCCCGCATCTTCAGCATAAAACTCTACATCTTTTACGAATGATTTTGCGTAGGAAACAGCAGCAATAGCTCGTTCGATGATAGCATCTTTGTTGGAATTGAATTTGTACTTTATATGAAATTCAGAAGTACCAATACCCGTATGAATTCGGGGTCTTTTGGCATCTTTAAGAGCATTTGCTGCAACTTTGATGTCGTTCTCAACGGCACGAGTTAATCCGCAAACCGTAGCATTTTTAACAAGCTTAGAAATCTCAACTACTGAATTGAAGTCTCCGGGGCTGGAAACTGGAAACCCAGCTTCGAGAATGTCTACCCCAAGAACATCTAACCTTTCGGCAATAATTAGTTTACTTTTGGTGTCTAATTTACACCCAGGTACTTGTTCTCCATCACGAAGCGTAGTATCAAAAATTTGGACGTGCTCTTGGGCCATATATACTCTATTTAATTATAGCAATACGAATTTAGTATTTATATGCATAAACTTTTAATTTTTTAATTACTTTTATTACGAAACCAGAGACTGTATGATTACGAATAAAGCGCTTTATATTAATAATTTATATTAAAATTTGCTACAATGACAAGCGATCAAAAAGAAAACCTCTTTGTTTTGATAAAATCTTTGTCAAAATCAGAAAAAAGACAGTTTAAGCTCTATGTAGGAAGAATGGGTTCTAATTTAGATTCAAAATTTCTGAGTTTATTCAATCTTTTGGATAAATTGAATGTTTATGATGAGAAAATTATTCTCAAAAAAGGTTTTGTGATTAAACAGCAACTGTCTAACTTAAAAGCACATTTGTATCGTCAAATTTTGATTAGCTTACGTCTTAACCCTTCTCAACAAAACAAACGAATGCAAATCCGAGAACAATTGGATTTTGCAACAGTACTTTACCAAAAAGGATTGTACAACCAAAGCCTAAAGATTTTAGATCGAGCAAAAACCATTGCTGTAAAGTTTGAAGAAAAATACGCTGCCTTTGAAATTGTTGAGTTAGAAAAAGTTATTGAATCTCAGTACATTACTAGAAGTATGAGTAACCGTACCGAAGTACTCGTTCAAGATGCAACCTATTTCAGTACTCAAAATCATATTTCGAGCCAGTTATCGAATTTGTCTTTAGAATTATATGAGCGTCTTATCAAAGCAGGATATGCTAAAAGTGATGATGAATTTCGATCGGTAACGAAGTTTTTTTTGGAACGACTTCCCAAGTTTTCTTTCGAGGACCTTGGCTTTAGAGAAAAACTATGGTTTTTTAAGGCTCATGTTTGGTATAGTTTACTTACACAGGATTTTTTGTCTAGTTATCGTTATTCTACAAAATGGGTTGGTTTGTTTGATGAGCAACCCGATATGATAAATTCGCACCCAGTTTTTTATTTACAAGGGAACAACTACTTAATGGAATCTATTGCCCTTTTAAAGTATCCTGTGAAGTTTCGGGAGATTTTAAAAAAAATGACAGATACTGTAAATTCTGAAGTTTTTCCAGAAAATGATAATTTGAGTGCTTTGGTATTTTTATACGATTACAACAACCGTTTCAATTTATATTTCCTCGAAGGAAACTTCAAAGAAGGTCAGGAAATCATTGAGCCCTTGCTATCAAAAGTTCAAGAGTTTAAGGGTCAAATTGATGAGCATCATGTAATGATGTTTTATTATAAAATTGCCTGCTTGTATTTTGGTTCTAATGATTTTGAAAAATCAATTATTTATTTGAATAAAATTGTAAACAACAAGAAATTAAAAATGAGAGAAGATTTGCTTTGCTTTACTCGTTTGTTGAATCTCATTGCTCATTATGAGGCTGGTTTTGATTATCATATTGATCACCACATTCGAGACACCTTTAAGTTTTTGCTAAAAATGGGGGATTTACATGAAGTCCAAAAATCTTTGATACGTTTTGTTCGAAAACTCGGAAATATTTATCCACACGAATTAAAAGATGCTTTCAAGAAATTACATGCTGAATTAAAGCAATACGAACAAGATCCTTACGAAAGAAGAGCCTTTTTGTATTTGGATATTTTATCCTGGCTAGAAAGTAAAATTCAAAACAAAACGGTAGCCGAGATTATTCATGCTAAAGCACATTTAATTAATCGGAAAGACAAGCATCCCACAGAGCATCTTTAGGTAAAGGAGCGATGCATTTCACAGGTTCTTTGGTTACGGGATGAAGAATTTCAAGGGAGCGTGCATGAAGATGAATGCTTCCATTTGGATTGCTCCTCGACGCACCGTACTTCAGGTCTCCTTTAATTGGACATCCAATTGCCGAGAGTTGAGATCGGATTTGATGATGTCTTCCTGTTTCCAGCTCAATTTCCAGTAAAGAGTAGTTGTTCAATTTTTTCTTTTCCGAATATTTTAAAATTGCCTTTTTGGATTCTGGAACTTCCTTTTGGTAAGCATAGGATTTGTTTTGTTTTTGCTTTCGAACCGTCCAATGAATTAGTGTATTCGAACTCGGGCTAGGGGAGGCTTTGATAATTGCCCAGTATATTTTTTTGGTCACCCGATCTTTGAATTGCAAATTCAATCGCTTTAAGGCTTTGGAGGTTCTTGCAAAAACAATTGCACCACTTGTTGGTCGATCAAGTCGATGTATTACTCCCAAAAAAACAGCACCTGGTTTTTTGTGTTTTTGTTTGATATAGGCCTTTGCCAATTCAACCAAAGGAATGTCTCCTGTTATGTCCCCTTGAACCAAAACCCCTGGAGGTTTATTGACAATTAATAAGTGATTATCTTCATAAAGAACTTCTAACTTCATGAATTTAGTATTGTTCAGATTCGTTTGGAAAATCTTTACTTTTTACATCATTTGTATATTGTTGAATAGCTCCAATAATTTCGGTATGTAAATCTAAATAGCGTCTCAAAAATCGCGGACTAAATTCTTTACTCATTCCCAGCATATCATGAAGCACCAAAACTTGGCCATCTACACCATTTCCAGCTCCGATTCCAATCACAGGTATTGAAACAATTGAAGCAACTTTTTTAGCTAAATCCGCAGGTACTTTTTCTAAAACTAATCCAAAACATCCTGTTTTTTCTAACATTTTTGCGTCCTCGATGAGTTGTTTTGCTTCGACCTCCTCTTTTGCCCTAACGGTGTAGGTTCCAAATTTATATATGGATTGTGGAGTGAGTCCTAAGTGCCCCATAATTGGAATTCCTGCTTGAATAATTCGTTCGATTGAGGACTTTTCCTGAATTCCACCTTCTAATTTTACTGCATGTGCACCAGATTCTTTCATGATTCGAATTGCCGATCGAAGTGCTTCTTTAGAATCTGCTTGATAGGTGCCAAATGGGAGATCAACTACCACCAATGCACGTTTAACCCCACGAATTACGGCACTTGCATGGTAAATCATTTGATCTAATGTAATCGGGAGCGTGGTTTCGTGACCGGCAATTACATTAGATGCTGAGTCTCCAACCAAAATCACATCAACCCCAGCTTGATCAACTAAACCGGCAAGAGTAAAATCATATGCTGTCAACATTGATATTTTTTCTCCATTGGTTTTCATTTTCAAGAGTGAATTTGTGGTAACTCTATTGTATGTGTTTTTTGCGACAGACATGCTATTATTTTTTTTCAAATGTACTCTTTTTCTTTTGAGTTTTGTTTTTTTAAACTTTCTTAGAACTAATATTAATGACAAGCATTTATGCCTCGGACATATTACGCTGACATGCTGTCAGTTTTTATTTAATGGCATGCTCCTTGACTATTATGAATTGAAATTAAAAATAATTTATAATGAGTAAGATAATTGGAATTGATTTAGGAACTACCAACTCTTGTGTCTCTGTGATGGAAGGGAACGAACCTGTAGTAATCCCGAATGCGGAAGGGAAGAGAACAACTCCCTCTGTAATCGCGTTTGTAGAAGCTGGAGAGATTAAGGTAGGAGACCCTGCAAAACGTCAGGCCGTAACCAACCCAACCAAAACCATAGCCTCTGTTAAGCGGTTTATGGGAAATAAATTTTCTGAATCTTCAAAAGAAGCTTCGACCGTTGCCTATAAAGTAGTTAAAGGAGATAACAATACTCCTCGTGTGGATATTGATGGACGTATGTACACCCCACAAGAGCTTTCGGCTATGATTCTTCAAAAAATGAAGAAAACAGCAGAAGACTACTTGGGTCAAGATGTTTCTGAAGCGGTTATTACAGTACCTGCATATTTTAATGATGCACAGCGTCAAGCTACAAAAGAAGCAGGAGAAATTGCAGGCCTTAAAGTTCAAAGAATCATCAACGAGCCCACAGCTGCAGCCTTGGCTTATGGTTTAGATAAGAAAGATGGAGCAGATCGCAAAATTGCGGTTTATGACCTTGGTGGTGGAACTTTTGACATTTCAATCCTTGAATTGGGAGATGGTGTTTTTGAAGTTTTATCTACCAATGGAGATACGCATTTGGGTGGAGATGATTTTGATCAAGTTTTGATCGACTGGTTAGCTGAAGATTTTAAAAAAGCTGAAAACATTGACCTTCGTAAAGATCCAATGGCTTTACAGCGTCTTAAAGAAGCTGCTGAAAAAGCTAAAATTGAACTTTCATCTTCTGCACAAACCGAAATAAACCTGCCATATGTTACTGCTACTGATTCTGGACCGAAGCACTTGGTAACAACTTTATCTCGTTCAAAATTTGAACAATTATCAGATGAATTGGTTCGTCGTTCTATGGCTCCTGTTAAGAAAGCTTTGGATGATGCAGGTTTGTCTACTTCTGAAATAGATGAGATTATTTTAGTTGGTGGATCCACACGTATTCCAATTATTCAAGAAGAAGTTGAAAAATTCTTTGGTAAAAAACCTTCTAAAGGGGTAAACCCAGATGAAGTTGTAGCCATAGGTGCTGCAATTCAAGGGGGTGTTTTAACCGGAGATGTTAAAGATGTTTTGTTATTGGATGTTACACCTCTTTCTTTGGGAATCGAAACCATGGGTAGTGTAATGACTAAGTTGATTGAATCCAATACGACCATTCCAACCAAAAAGTCTCAGGTGTTTTCTACTGCTGCTGATAATCAACCCTCTGTTGAAATTCATGTAATCCAAGGAGAACGATCTATGGCATCGGACAACAAAACAATTGGACGCTTTCATTTGGATGGTATTCCACCAGCACCAAGAGGTACTCCTCAGATTGAGGTTACTTTTGATATCGATGCAAATGGGATTATTAAAGTAACTGCATCGGATAAAGCAACTGGAAAAAGTCAGGATATCCGCATCGAGGCTTCTTCTGGACTTACCGAGGAAGAAATCCAAAAGATGAAACAAGAGGCAGAGGCAAATGCCGAAGCTGATAAAGCTGCAAAAGAACAGGTTGACAAACTCAACAGTGCTGATCAAATGATTTTCCAAACAGAAAGCCAATTGAAAGAATTTGGGGACAAATTATCGGATGATAAAAAGAAACCCATTGAAGAAGCATTGGAAGAACTCAAGAAAGCATTCGAGTCTAAAGACCTAGCTGTTATTGAACCTGCTTTAGAAAAAATCAATGAGGCATGGAAAAATGCGTCTGAAGAGCTTTATAAGGCTCAAGCTGACGGAGCTTCTCAACAAGCCGGTGCTGATGCTCAGGCAGAGCCTGCTGCTGAAGCTTCCGGATCCGATGACGTTCAAGATGTTGACTTCGAAGAAGTTAAAGAGTAAACCCCATTTTTTATTTTCACTAAAAAAAGCACCTTAGGGTGCTTTTTTCATTATATTTATTTTGAAACAGTCCCCTAATCTGTTATACTCTCATGAAAAACCTACGGCTCATCCCCGGTTTTCACAAACAAGAAGCTGTTGTCAAAGTAGATTTTACTTATGACAATGAGTTGATTTCATTGGTTAAAGTTCAAAAAGGAATATGACGGAGCCGAACACTTCGGTGTCGGTATGTTCCAAAAGCTGATTTTAGATTGAATACTTTTTATCAAAACTTAAAAGGAAAAGTATTTATCGATTACACCCACTTAAAACAGTCTTCCGCCCCCACAAAAACGACAACATCTGTAAACCAAAAACCGAGTGCAAAACTTCCTGAAGGGTATTCTGAGCAGCTTATCTTAAAACGATATAGTCCAAATACCATAAAAACATATTCTTCTTGTTTTTTAAAATTCATATTGTTTTTAAAAAATCAAAGGCCATGGGTTGAGGCCGCTGATTACTGGGGAGTATACTTCGATATGAATGAGAAAGTTTATAAAATATTTGATAAAGAAGGATTAAACATTCCTTATCCTCAAATGGATGTTCATGTCCATAAAAACTCATAATTACGACTACCAACATAGTATAAACGGCATTAAACAGCCGCTTATGCTAAACGTTAGCAATAATTTGTAACTTTATTTATATTCAGTAGACTAATTGGCAAGATAGTCTAAATCAATAAAAATGAATACAAGAATAACCATGACTTCAAGTGCCATATTCTTGGCAATTACAGGGATTTTTCTTTCCTTTTTACCAGACGAAATAGGGGAGTACCTGAGTATTGAATCAAATATTGTTACACACCTTGTTTTAAAAATGTTAAGCGCATTGTATTTGGGTTTTGCGATTTTAAATTGGATTGCTAAAGGGACCCTAATTGGAGGGATTTATAATAGACCAATTGCAATGGGTAATCTGATGCATTTTGTAGTGGGAGCAATTGCGATGGCTAAAACGGTTTCAAATATTGAAAAACATTCAGAAATTTTTCTTTTTTTAACGGTAGTATATGTAGTTTTTACGATACTTTTTTTCATTGTTTTTAAAAATAATCCAATTAAATTAAAGAAGTAAAAGCAATGTAATTCAAATCGTTTACTGAATTGATTTTATCGATTCGGTTGGATGTTTAAGAAAATTTTGGCTTCGATTTTTTTTGAATAGTATTTAATTGTAGGAACTTGTAAAAACAAAAAAACAGCAACTAATAATTACTGCAAACAATTACTTTTTTTGTTATTTCTTAAAAGGCTTTTGCAAACTTTCTATTCAGTTTGTATTTACTACATTAGTTATTAAAAACCCCAAAGTTTTCATAAACAACACCTTAAGATTAATAAAATGAAACTTACTAAAGAAATAAAAGAATGTATTGATAAAAGTGTTTTATGTTGGCTTGCTAACGCGTCAACTGAAAATATTCCGAATGTGTCGCCCAAGGAATGTTTTACTCATTTTGAAATGGATAGCATCATTATTGCCAATATTGCCTCCCCTCAAACTGTTCGGAATATTGAGCTGAATGAAAAGGTTTGCATAAGTTTTATTGACATTTTGGTTCAAAAGGGATTTCAAATCAAAGGAAAGGCAGAAATAATTACAACAACATGTTCTGAATTTCTGAGAATGAAGAAAATATTGTTCGAATTGTCCGGTGGAAAATTCCAATTCGATACGATTACAAAAATTATACTTGGACAGGTAAAATCAATAATTACACCGAGTTATATTCTTTATCCTGAAACGACTGAATCAAAACAAATTAAAAGTGCCAAAAACACTTATGGATTTTAACAGTAGAATATTCAATTACTTCCATGTCTTTTATAAAGCTTTTCCGAAGCTTGTAGTAATTTATTTTTAAGGTCTGGACTCAAGTTTGGATTTGCATTTAAATAGTTTATAACAAGTTCATAAGCCTTTTTTGAGGTGTATTGACCCACCGTTGCATCTAACCATCGTTTTGGAAAAAAAATATCACCCGTACGTTGAATTTCTTCGAGCAGTTCTAGGCTCAACTCCAGGGTTTTAATTCCTTCTTTTTGTTTTGTGGGGTGATGCATAAAGGCTGCTGCAGTCTGAACCCAACTTTCTTTTTCTCGATTTACAAGCGATTTAAAAGATTCAAAGTATACTGTTCGAGTTTCTGGATTATTAGAAAGTGCAGCTTCCATAAATTCAAAGCGTTCTTGTTTGTCAGAATTAGTAAGTTTAGCTTTAGCTTTTTCCAAAATTTCTTTTGAATTGGGATGTCCAAACAAGGCCAGTGTTTGTGCTAAAGAAGTGTATTCGTCCTGATTCAAAAAAAGTCCTTCAATTGCCACGTCCTCATTCCACAGGCTATACAACTGATTTATTCCATCTGCTGAATTTGCGATAGAGCGATAGCTGTTGAATATTGTTTTCTTGATGTTTTTCGACGCTTTAGCTTGCAATCTGGATAAGAGCGCATGCTCAATTTTGATTTGTTGATCTAAATCATTTTCTGGATAGAGGAAATTCCAGAATAAATTTTGGGTTTGATGGGTGATAAGGCGCAAAATCAATTCGTTTTTTTCAGTTTTAATTCCATTTAGAAGTAGATCAAAAACCGCTTTGACATCAAGCATGCCCAGCAACATATTTTCATAGGCATTGAGGTATACATGAGCTCGAGACACCTCATTGTCTATACTTGACACGTATTTTAATTGGCTTTTATTTGTGGGAAAAATACCATAACCAAATCCATTGCTATTGTACAAAATCTGATTTGGTTTGTTGAGACCAATTGCATCTGAAAGCTCTATCACTTGTTTATTGCTCAATACTTTAAAAGTTTTTGTATCGTTGGGATAAACTAGGTTAATTTCGAAAGATTGTGGCCAAATTTTGTTGGAACCATCCTCTGCCTTTTGATGCAGTTCAAAACGTTTAATGGTATTGTTTTCATCATAAACAATGTGATCTGAAAAAATAGGACGCCCAGAGGAATTAACCCATACCTTGCTCCATTTTTTAATGTCCAATGCAGTTTTTTGGTCCATGATATTGACTAAGTCATTCCAGTCAGCATTGCTGTTTTCAAAGTGATCGATGTAGGTTTGAACCCCTGCTTTGAAATCATTTTCTCCAATAATTTGTTCCAATTGTCGCATCATAATAGGAGCTTTATTGTAGATTATACTTCCATAAAGTGATCCAGCACGCTCCAAATTATCAAGTTCTTGTCGAATGGGGTTACTTCCTAGAGTTCGATCAACACCATAGGCACTTGGGTAATGAGAAGTCAAAAATTGTAGTTCATGATTGATGTTTTTAAAGAGGGGATTTACAATTTTACCCGCCATAAAATTTGCAAAAACTTCTTTCATCCAAACATCATTGAACCAATTCATTGTAACTAAGTTTCCAAACCACATATGAGCACTTTCATGGGCAATTAATTTTGCTCTGGATAATTTTTGAGCCTGTGTAGCATTTTCATCTAAAAACAAGATAGATTCTCTGTATTGAATTGCCCCTGTATGTTCCATGCCTCCGTATTGAAAACCGGGGATAGAAGCAAAATCAATCTTTTGAAAAGGAAAGGGTTTCCCAGTATAGTTTTGTAAATAATTCAGGGAAGCGTTGTGTAAACGGAAGATTTCAGGTATACTGATGCTTGTTTTATTAACGTCTGTTTCTAGGTAACGAAAATCCATATTATAAGTGGATACCTGAGCCAATTGGGAATTAAATTTACCAGCAACAAATGAAAAAAGGTAGGTGCTCATCAAATCACTTTCTTTAAACTTATAGTTTGTATAAACTCCATCTTTAACCAACAATTCTAAGTGAGAACTTGACAGAACATTCCATTCTTTAGGAACTTTAACACTGAGCTTAAAGGTTGCTTTAAGGTTGGGTTGATCGAAACAGGGAAATAAGGTTCTTGCCCGATCGGGAACCAATAAGGTATAGAGGAAATCATCATTACGATTTAGGGATAAATCTCCAGCCTGAAACTCAATTTTAACCCGATTAACTCCTAATACAAAATATTGCTGAGGAATAACAAGGTGTTCATTTTCATGTATAATATTGATTACTTGGCCATTTACATTAAGGTATTTTAAATGTGATGTATCTTCTTTGAAATCGAGATATAGGGGGTTAGTAAGGTCGTGAAGGGTTAGGGTAAGGTTTAACTCAGAAAAAATTGGATCTTCTTTTTTTAGCGGCACCAAAAAGCTCAGCTGATAATTTACATCTGAAATTTGCTCTACACGATATTGAGCTAAATCCATGGCAACACCAGTAGTGTTGTCTAACTTTTCATATTGTGAACACGAAACTATAAACAGGTAAACGGAAGAAAGGTAAAAAATAAGTTTTTTCATGCTTACTTTAAAAGAACTAAGTTATGAGTTTTTTAATATATTTTTAAAAAGAAATACAGTAGTGTATTCTTATTTCATAAATATCGGTTTCTAAAATCACTTGGATTTTCTTGGCTTATTTTTTTGAACGTTCGGTTGAAATAGGATAGACTTTCAAAACCGGAATTAAAACAAGCATCACCCACACTTTGTCCTAACATTAAAAGTCTTTTGGATTGGCTTATTCGATAACGATTTAGAAATTCAACAAAGGTGTATTGGCTGACTTTTTTAAAATACCTACAAAAAGCTTCCTTAGAAAGATTGCTAATTTCTGCAACTTGCTCAAGAGTTATTTTTTGATGGTAGTTTTTATCCACAAAAGCATAAATTTTTCTGAGTCTCCCTTGGTCACGTTCACTGTATTTATTCCTATAGCGCTGCTGGTGTAACAATTTTACATTTTGGGTTTCTGCCAGTATTTCAAGGATTTCAAGGATTTGGATGTATTGTTCAAAAGGTTTAAGGTTTTCTAATTGGAATAATTTTTTCCCAATGTATTTTTTAATTTTTCCATGAAAAGCCAATCCATGTTTAGATTGTTCAAATAGCTGGGCTAATGAAGATAATTCTGGAGTCCCTTGAAAATGAGACTCAAAGAAGTCTTTTTTAAAATGAACAACTACTTTTTGATATTCTGTTTTAATCCCATAATCAAAATTTAAATGGGGTATATTGGAGCCAATCAAAGTTAAATCAGATTCCTCATAAGTAGAAATATGATCTCCAATGTGTCGAGTACCTTTCATGGCTTCAATGTAAACCAGCTCATATTCAGGATGAAAGTGCCAATAAAATAAATCACTCAGACGTGGGTTAAACATCAGGCTAAATGAGCTGTCTTTACTGCTGATTGCCTCAAGCTGAATTTTCATAATTTTTATGAATTAAGGATAAATTCTATAATTTAGTCAATATTGTTCAAATATCAGCCAAGTTAATTAAAAAAGCATGGATGATAATTAAGGAACTTTGTTCAAAATTTAGAATATAAATTCACATTAAGATGAAACAAAAAATCCCCTATACAACCAACAATCATTTAGTTAATGAACACAAAGATATCCCTGGAAACCCTTCTGTTGCAAAAAGCAGTTCAGTGTCCTTACGAACAGAAGCTACTTTCGATAGTCTCAGGGTATTAACAATAGAGCAATGGGAGTTTTGGAGAGATCAAGGGTATGTAGTCATAAAAAATGCGGTCCCAGCAAATCAAGTGAAACAAACTGCAAATTTTCTTTGGGAATTTGAAGACAAAAAAGCAGATGATAAATCTAGTTGGTATACTGCACAACGAGCCGAAATGCAAATGAAGGAATTGGCAGGAACTGGAATGGTCGAAGCATACAACAATCAACATCTTTGGAATAACCGTCAAACCCAAAAAGTATATGATGCATTTGTTGACATATGGGGTACTGAGCGTTTATGGGTATCAATAGATCGTGCCAACCTGAACTTTCCGATTCGTCCAGGGTTTGAGTACAAAGGATTTATCCATTGGGATTATGATCCAGAAACCAAACCTCAAAATGTTCAAGGTGTTTTGGCTTTAGACGATCAAACCGATGATCAAATGGGTGGTTTTCAATGCATTCCATGGCTTTATCAAAATTACGATACTTGGAAATTGACACAGCCTGAAGATCGAAACCGGTTTAAACCAGACATTTCAGGTTTAGAAGATAAGCTGGTCAAAGTAAAGATGGAAGCTGGAGATTTGTTGATTTTTAATAGCTCACAACCTCATGGAATACGACCCAATAATTCTAAGGACAAGGTTAGGATAGCTCAATATTTATCAATGATGCCTGCACAAGAAGAGGAATCGGATTTGGTAAACTGGCGAATCAACTCTTGGAAGAATCGTATTGCCCCAGAAGGTCATGCATTTCCGGGTGACCCTAGAAAAAAAGAACAAACGCACTATGAGAAGGCTGAACTATCAGAACTGGGTCAGAAATTATTAGGTCTTAAAAAATGGTAAGTTTACTGGCTTAGATTTTAATTCATTTGGCGTTTTAATACGATTTTCCTAATTCATTTTTTTTAGATTTTGTATTTTTACTCCTCATGGAAAAAAATCAATTACTTGAAATGATGAATGGGTCTAAACAAGACTCGTTGATGAAAACCTTAGATTTTGAATTTGTTGATGCAGGGGATGATTTCTTAATTGCTCGAATGCCTGTGACTCCAAAAGTCCATCAACCCGATGGGGTATTGCATGGAGGGGCAACTTTTGCTTTGGCAGAAAGCGTTGGAAGTGCTGCGGCTTATTTGTTCAACAAGTCCAAAAGTCCTATGGTTAGAGGTATTGAGATGTCTGGAAATCATTTAAAAGGAATAAGTGAGGGATATGTGTATGCGAGGGCTCAAGCATTGCACAATGGCCGAACGACTCAAGTATGGGAAATAAAAGTAACCAACGATGATGGAGACCTAATTTCAAGTTGTAAACTCACTACAATCACTTTACCCAAGAAATAAATGCTCAAACATTTAAAAGACCTACAAGATAAAAAAGTAGCCTTTGCAGTTTACAAACTTCCAAATTCAGACGAAGTAAAACTTTTTTATCAAAAAAATGATGAACTTCATTTAACCTTTGATTTTTCAGAAACAGGTTTTTTAATGGCCCCCTTTGCCGAAACTGATTTTTACAGTTTCATTCCCAGTACTTACCAAGATTCGTTTACAATTACTTCCGATGAACCTGTCTCTGATAAAAAAGGAATTCTTAACGAGGATAATAAAGAATTTTTTATTGATTTAGTAAATCAAGCCAAACAAAAGCTGGAGCAAACAGAATTACAAAAAGTGGTTATTTCAAGAGCAATAGATTACAAAGTCCCCGATAAAAACCCGCTCAAAACCTTTCAGAATTTACTTAAATTATATTCCAATTCTTTTGTGTATCTCTGGCATCACCCACAGACTGGGTGTTGGATGGGAGCAACTCCCGAACGTTTTGTCAATTTAAATAAAGGTGTTTTGAGGACTACTGCTTTGGCAGGAACAACGCAAGTTGAGGAGGGTAAAGCTGCAAAATGGTCGGACAAGGAAATCGAAGAACAACAACTGGTTACAGATTACATCAAAGCTTCTTTAGTTAAACTGATACCCGATCTAAAGGTTGATGTAGGAGTTTTGGACTCAATTCGTGCTGGGGCTTTATGGCATTTAAAAACAGATATAAAAGCAAGGCATCAAAATTTAAACTTGCTAAATGTCATAAAAACATTGCACCCAACTCCAGCAGTAGGGGGAGTTCCCAAAGAAAAAAGCCTAACTTTTATCAATGAAAACGAAGGATATGACCGAAAATTTTACACCGGTTTTTTGGGACCTTTTATTGCAAATAAACAAGCCGACTTTTATGTTAATTTGCGTTGTGCAGAATTTACTTCAATCGGATACAAGGTTTATGTAGGAGCAGGTATTACCTCAAAGAGTATGCCCGAATCAGAATGGCAAGAAACACAACGAAAAGCAAATACTTTTTGTAAAGCTCTTTGAATAATTTTTCAATAAACACTATCCAATCTTTGTTGTTTTGTATTTTTGTAAGCAATGAAAAATATCCCAAAGCAGTTTTACTCTGAAATTCCTTTAGCTCAGACTGTGGTTAATTTTTGTTTCCTTAAGAAAATTCAGCATATTGTTATATCACCGGGTTCTAGAAATGCTCCCTTGACCCAAGGATTTACTCAAAACAGTTTTTTTAATACATACAGTATTGTAGATGAACGTTCAGCAGCTTTTTTTGCTTTAGGCTTGGCACAGCAACTAAATCACCCCGTTGCAGTTGTTTGTACTTCGGGTTCTGCATTGCTCAATTACTATCCAGCAGTTTCCGAAGCTTTTTATAGTGATATTCCTTTGGTGGTTATATCAGCTGATCGATTGCCTCACCGAATTGATATTGGTGATGGACAAACCATACGTCAGCCTGAGGTTTTTGAACCCCATTTAGAGGCTGCTGCCTATCTCATACCGGATGTATGCCATGCAACCGATACTTTGTTGCAAAATCCAATGCAGGAACTAATTTCAAAGAATGCATCAAAGAGTGATTTGTTAAGTAAACAAGAAGAAATTCAAAAAACAAATGAAAAGCTTATAAACTCTGTATTGAATAAATCCATCAGCAATTCAGGACCAGTTCATCTTAATGTACCCTTAGAAGAACCCTTGTATGGAACCACTAATATTGAAATTGTACCAAAAAATATAAGTACGTTTGATTCTCCAAAAATTATTAAACCTCCGACGTTATTAGTTGATACTTGGAACTCTTCAAAGAAAAAAATAATATTGGTGGGTGTATTGGCTCCTAATTCAATCTCAGATGAAATTCAGCAATATTGGGTAAATGATCCCTCCATTGTTGTGTTAACCGAAAAAACTTCAAACTTAAAACACCCCAATTTTATTGACGCAATTGATTCTTTAATTGCACCTATAGAAAATAAGAATGACGATATATTAGAACAACTTCAACCCGACTTATTAGTTTCAATAGGAGGGATGATTGTTTCAAAAAAAATAAAAAATTACCTTCGAAAATACCCTCCTAAACAACATTGGCACATTCACCCCAAAAAAGCATACAACACTTTTTATATTTTGACCGATCACATTAAAATGAATCCTCAAAGTTTTTTTGAACACCTTCAAAACAATACCAAAAATTTTGCAGAAAGTTCCTATGCCAAAAGCGTGTTATCGTTTTACAAACAAAACCAATTGAAAGGTTCAGATTATCTCAAACAAATTTCGTTTTCAGATTTAAAAGCTTTTGAGATTATCTTTAAATATATTCCTGATTTGATGCAACTTCAGTTAGCCAATAGTTCAACCATCCGATATGCACAATTATTTGATTTACCAAAAACTGTTAGTGTTTTTTGTAATCGAGGAACTAGTGGTATAGATGGCAGCAGTTCTACAGCAATAGGAGCAGCTTATATTTCAAACAACCCCACCCTATTGATTACTGGAGATTTAAGTTTTTTTTATGACATCAATGCCTTGTGGAATAACTATTGGAAGCCTGATTTTAGAGTCATCATCATCAACAATCAGGGAGGAGGTATTTTTCGAATTTTACCCGGCCAAAAAGATACTCCAGTCTATGATCAATATTATGAAACGATTCATCACAGAAACGCTAAAAATCTCTCTAAATCTTTTAATCTTGATTACACCAGCATTCACTCAGGAAGACGATTAAAAAGAAAGTTAAAATCTTTTTTTAAAACTTCAAATAAACCACGAGTAATGGAAATATTTACCCCGAGAAAAAGTAACGATCAAATTTTGTTGGATTACTTTAAAGCCATGTACTAAAAACTTGTATTTTTAAAAAATAATTCCACATTAACAGAAAAATAATTAAAATTTATTTATGAAAACAGTCGTTTGGGAACCTCTGAAAGAATATTCAGATATATTATTTGAAATCCATAAAGGCATCGCTAAAATAACAATTAATCGACCTGATGTTTACAATGCATTTCGTCCAGAAACCAATAATCAAATGCTTGAAGCAATGGACATCTGTCGAGAACGCAATGACATCGATGTTATTGTATTTACGGGAATGGGTGATAAAGCCTTTTGTAGTGGAGGAGATCAAAATGTAAAAGGTGTTGGAGGTTATGTTGGTGAGGATGGAGTTCCTCGTTTGAATGTCCTTGATTTACATAAGAAAATACGTGAAATCCCAAAGCCAGTAATCGCAATGGTAAATGGATATGCAATCGGAGGTGGACATGTTCTGCATGTTGTTTGTGATTTGACTATTGCTAGCGAAAATGCGATATTTGGTCAAACAGGACCCAAGGTAGGTAGCTTCGATGGTGGTTTTGGGTCATCTTATTTAGCTCGCCATGTTGGGCAAAAGAAAGCTCGTGAGATTTGGTTTTTATGCCAGCAATATTCTGCCAAGGAAGCTGAAGAAATGGGCATGGTCAATAAAGTAGTTCCACTTGAAGAACTTGAATCTACTGTAATAGAATGGTGTCAAATCATGCAAAAAAGAAGTCCATTAGCATTGCGCATGGTAAAACGGTGTTTGAATGCTGAATTGGATGGTCAACACGGACTCATGCAATTGGCTGGCGATACAACCTTGATGTATTATCTTATGGACGAAGCACAAGAAGGTAAAAACGCTTTTTTAGAGCGAAGAGATCCTAACTTTAAACAATACCCTAAATTTCCCTAAATTAATTTGACATGCCTTTTATTGATGAAAATAAAATAGCTGAACTCTATAAGGAAGTTGATGACTTAAGAAATTCTTCTACCTACTTCCAAGACCTTTATTTGAAGTCTAAAAAGAAAATTTCTAAAAGCACTTTTTATAAAAACCTTTCGATAATTGTTTTTTTAACTCTTCTTTTTGTTATAACCGTTTGGACATATGAATCTAGCTCAGAAAAAGTAATTACCTCTAAAGTTGATAAGACCACTAGTATTCCTAACCTAAATAAAAACAATGACATCATCCCTACTGAATTCAATAAAAACCTTCGGATTAAAAGAATTTATACCGTGCAAATTGCCGCAACCAAAAATGATCCATTTTTATTGTTTTCAAAAGATTTAGTGAATTTCAAAAAGACAAAAAGTAAAGAATATAATCGCTATTCACTAGGAAATTTTAAAACTAAAGAAGAAGCAGAAGATTTTAAAAAAGAGATTATTAAATTAGGAATTAAAGATGCATGGGTAGTTGCTTATGAAAACGATAAACGCATAATTTTGAATGAATGATTAAATAAATGTATTTCAAAACTCAAACTTGGTTAAAAGCTGCCCGACTTAGAACACTTCCTTTGTCACTTTCTGGAATAATAGTTGGTAATGGCTTAGCCTTTGCTTCAGGAAAATTTTCATGGGTAATATTTGTATTTGCATTGGCAACTACTATAGCCTTTCAAGTGTTATCTAACTTTGCTAACGACTATGGGGATGGGATAAAGGGAACTGACAATGTGAATCGTATTGGTCCTCCACGTGTTTTACAACAAGGCTTACTTTCCCGAAAAGAACTTAAAAAAGGAATTCAAATTTGTACTGCAGTAGCATTAATTTTAACTGTATCCTTGGTTTTTATATCTTTTGGAACATCTGAATTGAAATACACGCTGATTTTTATACTGCTAGGAATTTTTTCTATTGTTGCTGCTATTAAGTATACAATTGGTTCAAATGCTTACGGATACAGAGCAATGGGAGATCTTTTTGTTTTTATTTTTTTTGGAGGTGTAAGTGTTTTAGGATCTTATTTTTTACAAACACAAACGCTTGATGCAACACTGGTATTGCCGGCGTCTGCTATTGGGCTTTTGAGCGTTGGAGTATTGAATCTTAATAATATGCGTGATATCGACACCGATAAACAATCGAACAAGATAACGATGGCTCTTCTTTTGGGAGCAAAAAAATCCAAAATTTATCATTCCTTTTTACTATTTGCTGCGGTTTTGTCAGCGGTATTTTATGTAAAATTATATACCCAAACGTCCTATCTTTTTATGATTGCTGTATTGCCAATGATGTATCACTTAAAACGGGTTTTGGGTTACGAAGATCCCAAAGATTTTGATCCCGAGTTGAAGCGACTCGCTCTGTGCACATTTTTATTTGCCTTATTGTTTTCTGCAGGCCAACTTGTTTAAAATGAAAGCAAGCTATTTTAAACACATACTAAATTTTAAAGAGCCTAGTGGAACTTCTCGTGGTGTCTTAAGGCAAAAAGAAACTTGGTTTATAAAGTTAAATAAAAACGAGCAATGGGGAATAGGGGAGTGCGGCCTATTGAAGGGGTTGAGTTGTGATGATCGACCCGATTATGAAGATAAATTGAAGTGGGTTTGTGAACACATCCATTTGGGAAAAGAAGTTTTGTATGAGGAAATGAAAGCGTTTCCATCCATTCAAATGGGAATTGAAACAGCCTTCATCTCTTTGAATGCAAAAGACCCATTCAAATTATTTCCTTCAAAATTTACCGAGTTTGAAGATACACTTCAAATTAATGGACTTATATGGATGGGAGATCAGTCTTTTATGTTGGATCAACTCGAACAAAAATTAGTTTCTGGTTTTAAGTGTATTAAGATGAAGGTAGGAGCAATAGATTTTGAAAAGGAACTTTTTATTTTAAAAAAGATACGAGAACGCTTCTCCAAAAATGAAATTACAATACGATTAGATGCCAATGGAGCATTTGGTTCAAAAGAAGCTCTTTCTAGGCTTGAACAATTGGCATCATTTGATATACACTCTATAGAACAACCCATAAAACCCGGACAATGGAACGTGATGGCATCCCTGTGCGAAAGTACACCTCTTCCAATTGCATTGGATGAAGAACTCATAGGTGTATTTGATTTTGAAGAAAAAAAACTTTTATTGGATTCCATTAAGCCTCATTTTATTATTTTAAAACCGAGCTTCATTGGAGGTTTTACTGGTTCGCAAGAGTGGATAAATTTGGCTAAAAAAGAAAACATTGGCTGGTGGATTACAAGTGCATTAGAAAGCAATATTGGTTTAAATGCAATAAGCCAATGGGCGTATACTTTGAATCCAAACGGACCCCAAGGTTTGGGGACAGGAAGTCTGTATAGTAATAATGTAGATTCTCCATTAGAAGTGAAAAAAGGTTTTATTAGGTATAACAATGAAAAAACATGGAGCGAAATAAAATAAATAGATTTTTAGAAAATGATTTAAATAAAAGATTGCCTTTTGCTTGGTATCTTTTGGGATCCATGATCATTATTATCTTTAGTTTTGTTGGTCAATTCCCAATGCTTTTTTTTACTTCTGAAGAATCTAATGCTGTAATGGATCCGAATAATCCAATGACTATGTTTGTCCATTTAGATCCAAACTTACTCTTGTTTTTATTGCTTTTCTCTTTTTTTATAGCCTTTATTGGTTTTTTGATTGTACTCAAAAAAATGCACAGGCAGAGTTTTATAAGTGTTACTACTGCTCGGCCATCAATTGATATTAAACGTTTTTTCTTTGGTTTTGGATTTTGGGGAGTTATCCTCATTTTTACTGTTTTAGTTGATTTTCTGATATTCCCTCAGGATTATGTAATATCTTTTCAACTGTTTCCATTTCTGATTATGTTTGGAATTTCTGTCATTTTTATTCCATTTCAATCGGGTTTAGAAGAGTATATATTCAGAGGTTATTTGATGCAAGGTTTTGCTAAATTGACAAAAAATAGATTGCTGCCACTCGTGTTAACCTCAATTATTTTTGGTTCATTGCATATTTTTAATCCTGAAGTTCAAAAATTAGGAATGGGAATTCTACTGTATTATATTGGTACGGGTTTCTTTTTTGGTATTATGACTTTGATGGATGAAGGAATTGAATTAGCCTTAGGCTTTCACATCGCAAATAATTTATTGACAGCACTTTTGGTTACAGCAGATTGGACGGTATTTCAAACAAATTCAATCTTTAAAGATATTTCCGAACCCACTTTATGGCCCCAATTGGTTGCAGTTTTACTTTTGATGTATCCCATAAGTTTATTCGTACTTGCTCGTAAATATAGTTGGTCGAATTGGAAACATAAACTAACTGCAAGTATTGATGAATCATAAACCGAGCCACAGAAATGTTCATAACCGATTCAAACTGAATGGGAATACTTATTCATATGATGATCTTCATGAAGTGGCTTGTAGTTTTATAAAAGAAGGAGACCTCTATCATAAAGAGATAGGGGATTTCCTGATGGATTGGATTGATTCAAAAGATGATATTGTGTTTCAAACCTCAGGATCTACTGGTTCACCCAAAACAATTCGTTTTCCAAAGCAAGCTTTGGTTGATTCGGCCTTAGCGACTGGAAATCATTTTGGTATTGAAATTGGTAATCGAGCATTACACTGTCTTTCTGCAAAATATGTTGCTGGAAAAATGATGTTGATTCGTGCTATGATTTTAGGACTTGAATTGGATATTGTTGAACCCAATGGAAATGTCCTATCTAAAAACACCAATACATACGATTTTGCTGCAATGGTCCCTCTACAAGTAGAGAACAGCCTTTCTAGTCTAAATCAAATTGGAATTCTACTCATCGGTGGAGCAGCAACATCAACTCAACTGATTCATGCTCTTAAAACAAAAAAAACTAAAAGCTTCATTACCTATGGAATGACGGAAACCTTAACTCATATCGCTTCAATGTCAATTAATAAAGATCAAACAATTTTTTCAACTCTTGAGGGTGTTAAAATTTCAGTTGATGAGCGACAGTGCTTATGTATTGATGTTCCTTATTTGGGCAAAGAAACCATCATAACCAATGATCTTGTATCATTAGAGGGTAGTTCAAGTTTTAAACTTTTAGGGCGAATGGATTCAGTAATTAACTCAGCTGGTGTCAAGATAATTCCAGAAGTAGTAGAGCAAAAAATATACTCACTTATTGATTCTAATTTTTTTATTGGAAGCTTACCCGACAAACAATTTGGGCAAAAAGTTATTTTAGTTTTAGAATCTGATAAAGATAAAGAAAACTTGATTCAGCAAATTAAAGATGAGAGTATTCTGAGTTCCTATGAAATACCAAAGGAAGTTTACCACCTAAAATCATTTGCGTACACAGGAAACGGTAAGTTGATGAGAAGTAAAACCCTCAAACAACTTTTGAATCACATATAAAGTGTCTTAAACTTGTAAAACTCCCATATTAAAGTTTCCTTCAATTGGAGCTTGATTTGCAGCTTCAATCCCTCTGCTGATCCATTTTCGGGTAGTTATCGGATCAATAATTGCATCCGTCCATAAACGAGAAGCTGCATAGATTGGAGAAGTTTGCTTATCGTATCCTTCCTTTACCTTTTGGTATAGTTTTTCTTGTTGAGCTTCATCAATCAGCTCTCCTTTTTTCTTTCTTGAAGAAGCTTCAATTTGCATCAACACTTTGGCGGCTTGTGATCCTCCCATAACGGCCATCTCGGCACTCGGCCAAGAAACGATGAGTCTTGGATCAAATGCTTTACCACACATTGCATAATTTCCTGCCCCGTATGAGTTTCCTATGATAACAGTAAATTTTGGGACAACTGAATTGGACATTGCATTTACCATCTTAGCCCCGTCTTTGATAATTCCTGAGTGTTCGGCTTTACTACCCACAATAAAACCGGTTACATCTTGTAAAAATAAAAGAGGAATTTTTTTTTGATTACAGTTGGCTATAAAACGAGTAGCCTTATCTGCGGCATCTCCATAAATCACACCACCCAATTGCATTTCACCTTGAGCAGATTTTACAACTTTTCTTTGGTTTGCGACAACACCTACCGACCATCCATCAATTCGAGCATAGGCTGTAATGAGTGTTTTTCCATAATCTTTTTTATACTCTTGAATTTCAGAATTATCAACAAGGCGTTCTAAAATAGGATAGGTGTCATAAGGTTGATTTCTTGAAGAAGGTAGCAAACCATATAATTCATTTTCATCAAATTTTGGTGGAGCCGATTCAGATCTATTGAATCCAGCTGTTTCTGGCGCTCCAACCTTATCTATAAGAGCTCGAATATGATCTAAGGCTGCAGCATCGTCCTTAACCTTATAATCTACTACGCCACTAATTTTGGTTTGTGTAGAAGCTCCTCCTAGGGTTTCATTATCAATTGATTCCCCAATGGCAGCTTTTACTAAATAGCTTCCTGCTAAAAAGATACTTCCGGTTTTGTCAACAATCAATGATTCATCGGACATGATGGGTAGGTATGCTCCGCCAGCAACACAACTTCCCATGATTGCTGCAATTTGAAGTATTCCTTTGCTGCTCATTTTAGCATTGTTTCTAAAAATCCTTCCAAAATGTTCTTTATCAGGAAAAATTTCGTCTTGAAGTGGAAGAAACACTCCTGCACTATCTACAAGATAAATTATTGGAAGTCTGTTTTCTAAAGCTATCTCTTGAGCTCTTAAGTTCTTTTTTCCAGTCATAGGAAACCAAGCTCCAGCTTTGACAGAGGCATCATTTGCAACAATAACACACAAGCGTTTGTGGATATATCCCAAGACAACGATAACTCCAGCGGCGGGGCATCCTTTGTATTTTTCGTACATACCTTCAGCTGCAAAGGCTCCGATTTCTATGGCTTCAGTATCTGAATCAATGAGATAATTTACACGTTCACGTGCAGTCATCTTCCCTTGATTTCTTATTTTTTGTAACTGTTTCTTACCACCGCCAAAAGTTATGGCAATCAATTTTTGTCGAATCGATGACCATAATAATTTATTATGATCCTCATTTTTGTTGAAGCTTAGGTTCATACACAAAATTTAATGTAAAATTACAAAATTTTAAAGGGACCTTGGTTCAAGATCATCTGGTTTCTTTGTTTGGTTGACTTGAAATAATTTATTTGATTTAAAATAAATAAGCGATATTTGTCCCTTAGTTGTAAAATTATAAACATGAGTTTAAATAAAAATAAAATCTTTGGTTACGCTGCCCTTGCAATGCTAATTTTGGGAACTGTTTTAATAACCTTAGGACTAATTAAGTATCCTGAATATGCCATTGGATTTTGCGTAGCAGGTGTCGGATTTTACTCTGTAGCATGGGCTTTTAATGCTTTAAAAGGGAGAATATAATAATGTCAGATGATAAGAAAATAATTTTTTCCATGTCAGGGGTATCAAAAACTTACCCCTCTGGAAATAAACCAGTGCTTAAAGATATTTATTTAAGCTTTTTCTACGGTGTAAAGATTGGTATTTTAGGACTCAATGGGTCTGGGAAATCAACATTACTTAAAATAATTGCAGGAATTGAAAATAACTATCAAGGAGATGTTTCATTTTCTGCTGGTTATAAAGTGGGCTACTTAGAGCAGGAACCACTGATGGATGAAGAGAAGACAGTAGTTGAAGTTGTAAAAGAAGGGGTTGCTGAAACCGTTGCAATTCTTGATGAATATAATAAAATTAATGATCAATTTGGACTTCCCGAGGTTTATGAAAATGCAGATAAAATGCAGCAACTCATGGATCGTCAAGCTGTATTACAAGATGAAATTGACGCCTCCAATGCTTGGGAATTGGACAACCAATTAGAAATTGCGATGGATGCCCTCCGAACACCTCCCGGAGATCAAAAAGTGAGTGTATTATCTGGGGGAGAGCGCAGAAGAGTAGCTCTTTGTCGTTTGTTATTGCAAAATCCAGAAATTCTTTTGCTTGATGAGCCAACAAATCACTTGGATGCGGAATCTGTTCATTGGTTAGAACATCATTTAGCGCAATACAAAGGAACTGTAATTGCTGTTACACACGACCGTTATTTTTTAGACAATGTAGCTGGATGGATATTAGAGTTAGATCGTGGAGAAGGAATCCCTTGGAAAGGAAACTATTCTTCATGGTTGGATCAAAAATCTACTCGTTTGGCACAGGAACAAAAAACAGCTTCTAAACGTCAAAAAACTCTTGAAAGAGAATTGGAATGGGTTCGTATGGCTCCAAAAGGAAGACAAACCAAACAAAAAGCTCGTTTGTCTAATTACGACAAACTAGTAAGCCAAGATCAAACCAAGATGCAGGAAAACCTAGAGATCTTTATTCCAAACGGACCAAGATTAGGTACTAATGTAATTGAAGCGAAAAGCGTAAAAAAGGCTTATGATGAGAAACTTTTATACGACAACCTTTCGTTTAATCTTCCCCAGGCAGGGATTGTAGGTGTAATTGGCCCTAACGGTGCAGGTAAATCTACAGTATTTAGAATGATCATGGGAGAGGAAGCACCTGATTCAGGGAGCTTTGCAGTAGGAGATACCGTAAAATTAGCCTATGTAGATCAATCACACTCCAATATTGATCCTGAAAAGTCAATTTGGTCAAACTTTAGTGATGAACAAGATTTAATTATGTTGGGAGGAAAACAAGTCAATTCACGAGCTTTTTTAAGTCGTTTTAATTTTAGTGGAAATGAACAAAACAAAAAGGTCTCTACCCTTTCTGGTGGGGAACGTAACCGACTTCATTTGGCAATGACCCTTAAAGAAGAAGGTAATGTTTTACTTTTAGACGAACCGACTAATGACTTAGATGTCAATACTTTAAGAGCTCTAGAAGAGGGGTTAGAAAATTTTGCGGGTTGTGCTGTTGTAATTTCTCACGACCGTTGGTTTTTGGATCGAATTTGCACCCATATTCTTGCATTTGAGGGAGACTCTCAAGTGTATTTCTATGAAGGTTCATATTCAGATTATGAAGAAAATAAAAAGAAAAGGCTGGGTCAAGATATAATGCCCAAAAGAATACAATATCGAAAGCTTTCACGAGATTAGATCCCTTGATCGAATTAATTTTGATAACAATTCTTCAAAAGACTAGTCTTTACTTTTAAAAATCAATACTTTTTACTAGCTTCATAATCTATTCTGATTTATGAAGAAAAGAGTGTGTGTGATTGGGGCTGGACCTTCGGGAATAGCCGCCATTAAAAACATTAGGGAAGTAGGGATTGATGTAGTAGGCTATGATGCTAATCATGATGTTGGAGGTAATTGGATTTACAATGAAAAAAGCAGTCATTCTAGTGTTTTCGAAACTACACATATCATCAGTTCAAAAACCTTATCTCAATACGAAGATTTTCCTTTTGACCCCAGTGTAGCTGACTATCCATCACATCAAGAATTATATACTTATTTCCAATCTTATGCTGAACACTTCGACTTATACCGTTCGATAGAGTTTAATACCTTAGTCCAACATTGTAAACGGGTCGATAATACCAAGTGGAGCGTTAGAATTAAACAAAACGGAAAGGAAAGAATAGAGGAATTCACAGACCTTGTTGTGTGTAATGGACACCATTGGTTACCTAAATATCCAAACTATCCTGGGAAATTTAGTGGTGAAATGATTCATTCACATCAATTTAAAAAAGCGGCACCATTTGCAAATAAAAAGGTTTTGGTTATTGGTGGAGGAAATTCAGCTTGTGATGTTGCGGTAGAGACAAGCCGTATAAGCAAAAAAACTTCCATAAGTTGGAGAAGAGGGTACCGCATAGTTCCTAAATTTATTTTTGGTAAACCTACAGATATATTTGCATCAAAAATTTCTTTTATTCCAACAGCAATCCGAAATTTATTAGCAGGAATGATTGCAAGACTTATTGTTGGTCCTAACCGATTTTATGGCCTCCAAAAAGTAACACACAAAATGGGAGCAACACATCCCACACTAAACAGTGAATTACTTTACAAGATCCGTCACGGGAAAGTACATCCCAAAGTAGATATCAGTCATTTTGATGAAGCCAAGGTTCATTTTAAAGATGGTACTAATGAAGAATTCGATGCTATTATTGCTTGTACGGGCTATGTATTGAGCCATCCTTTTTTTGATAAAAACTTTATTGATTATAGTTCTGGTTCAGTTCCGTTGTATTTAAAAATGTTTCACGAGACCTATGAAAATTTGTACTTTATCGGTATGTTCCAACCTTTGGGTTGTATATGGCCGGGATCAGAACAGCAGAGTAAGCTTGCTGCTCGAGCATTGAAAGGTAAATGGAAACGCCCGATGAATATTAAAGCTTTGTGTGAACGCGAAGTCACTCATCCTCATATAAAACAAATTTCCAGCTCTAGACATACCATTACTGTTGATTTTCACCGTTTCTTAAATGACCTAAAAAAGCATTTACCTAAGAAGAAAAAGATTTCAGCATGATTCCTAGGGAATTATAAGGTATTATGTTATCAATTTTCATTGCTGAACCTTGCAAATGAATGATTTAATCCTTTGGGTTTAGTGCCGCATCAATCAAATCTGCAACATCGATTCCTGCTCCTTTTCGTATACTATCGGTTACAGTTAGTAAGAGCAACCTTTCTCCAGGTGTTTTTAAAAAAATCTTTTGCCCCCATGGAAGCTCAACACCCATTTGAGAAAAAGGAGTAAGTTTAGGATTCATGATTCCTGGTATAAGTATGGGTAGTGTTTGAACAGTACTGTTAACCAAATAAAAGGCAACGGTTCGGTTTGCTACAGTACGTTTTTTTTTGCCTGAACCTGATTTGAATAGCGTATATTCCATTTTAAGGGGGGCAATAAACCTGTTTTCTAGCTGTAAATATTGATTTTCTTCAATCGTAAGGGTAGCAAATTCATTCTTACCAACCCCAAAACCTTTGTAAAGGGAGTCTGAATGATGTTCCCTTGCCGAAACACCTAGTTCAAATTTTGATTTATTCCAGACTTTAACACTAAAACCTTTCATGTGAGGATAGTCTATCCGAACAATTTGCTTGGGAGGAATTACTAAAGTAGAATTTGGAAGTTGTTTTTTTGTTTGTCCTTGAACAAAAGTTTCGAAAAACAGTATCAAAAAGAATATGTATGGATTGAAACGTTTAAATACCATGATTTTTATTTTAAATTCAATTCCATTTTAATATCTGATCGGTCATAAGGCAGATTGGATTCAAGCGGGACTTCAATAAAACCCTGCTTTTTATAAATGTATAGGGCGTTTTTTAGCTTGGTACTGGAATAGAGGATAATTTTATCCCAATGATGTTTTTGAGCAAATTCAAGCATATAAACCATCAGCTTTTGCCCTAGATTTCGCCCTTGGAAAGATGGATCAACAGCCATTTTCCCTAATTCAAAAACTCCTTTTGATTTAAAAATATAAGCGGCTGTTCCTACAATTTTGTTCGCAATTCTTATGAAAAAGATAAATCCTCCAGGTTTTATGATTATGTCATCGCATTGACTCAGAAGCTTAGAATCATAAGACTCCACAACAAAGTACTTTTCAAGCCAAGCTTCATTGAGAAGGCGAAAGTCCTCTGCATATCGTGATTCATAGGGAATGATTTCCATGTAACTATTTTTCTCCTGTCATCATCTCGGGTTTTACCCAAGCATCAAATTCCTCTGAACTTACATATGCCAGAGCTAATGCAGCTTCTTTTAGTGTAGTGCCTTCTTCATGTGCCTTATTGGCTATTTCAGCAGCTTTGTAGTAACCTATTTTTGTGTTTAATGCGGTTACTAGCATCAGAGAATTAGAAACTAATTCGTCAATACGTTTTTGATTTGGTTCAATCCCATTTATACAATTTTCAGTAAAACTTACACACGCATCTCCAATTAATTGAGCAGACTGAATTATGTTTGCTGCCATCACGGGTTTAAAAACATTCAATTCGTAGTGTCCCTGGGTTCCAGCTACCGAAATAGTAACATCATTCCCCATTACTTGAGCGCAGACCATTGTGATTGCTTCACATTGTGTAGGATTAACCTTTCCGGGCATAATTGAACTTCCAGGTTCATTTGCGGAGATCATTATCTCTCCAATTCCAGAACGAGGCCCAGAGGATAGCATGCGAATGTCATTTGCAATCTTATTTAGAGAAACAGCCAATTGCTTTAATGCTCCATGTGTTTCTACAATAGCGTCGTGAGCCGCAAGAGCTTCAAACTTATTATGAGCAGTTATGAAGGGTAGTTTGGTGAACTCGGCAATGTATTCGGCAACTCTTTTGGAGTATCCCTTTGGAGTGTTAATGCCAGTTCCTACTGCTGTTCCACCCAAAGCAATCTCAGAGAGGTGAGTTAAAGTAAAATTTAGTGCATTCAAACCATGATCCAATTGGGAAACATATCCAGAAAACTCTTGACCTAATGTTAAGGGAGTAGCATCCATCAAATGGGTTCGCCCAATTTTAACAACATCAGAAAACGCCTTTGCCTTTTTATCTAATGCTTTGCGAAGTTGTTCAATTCCGGGAATCGTTGTTTCTACAATTTTTTTGTAGGCTGCGATATGCATTCCAGTAGGAAAGGTATCGTTTGAAGATTGAGATTTATTCACATCATCATTAGGCGCGAGTGTTTTATCGCCTATTCCGAGTGTATTCCCTGCCAATACATGTGCACGATTCGCAATTACTTCATTGACATTCATATTACTTTGAGTTCCTGATCCAGTTTGCCAAATAACCAAAGGAAATTGATCGTCGAGCTTTCCTTCAAGGATTTCGTCACATACTTGAGCAATTAAATCTCGTTTTGTGATATCCAAAACACCCAATTCATGATTTGCGAACGCAGCAGATTTTTTGAGGTAAGCAAATCCATGAACAATTTCAATAGGCATAGAGGCTGATGGACCAATCTTAAAATTAGAACGAGAACGTTCTGTTTGTGCTCCCCAGTATACGTCTTTTGGAACTTTAACATCTCCCAAGGTATCTTTTTCTATGCGATATTTCATTTTATATTTTGGTTTAGTATTTGTGAATACTAAAATACTAATTTTTAGATTAGGGACTAAGAAGATTTTTCGGTTTAGGAATTAATTTCTTGTGCAAAAAAACAAATAGAACGTTGGGATTAATAGAGTAAAAAACTTAATTTTGTTAAAATTTTACAAAAATGTTTGAATTCGATCAATATCTAGGTTTTTTATCTTTTTTAACCATTTTAACCATTGGTTTTTGGTTAATGATATTTCTTTTAACCTTTGTTATCCCTTATTGGCTAACTGGAGCTTTACTCGAGTGGTTGAAAGAACGTAAAGAAGCTAAAAAGGCTGAACTACAAGAATAAATATTAAACACCTTAACCTTTTAATACGGTTAAAAAATAAATTATAAAACCTCACAAATTTTAAATTTGTGAGGTTTCGTTGTTCAAGAGAATTGCGGAAAATATTAGAAATCAAATTCATCTCCTCCATCACCGGAGTTATTTCGGTTAAGTCTACGTTTTTTTCGTGCTTTACTTTCGTTTATTTTATATGTGAATGTCAGGACATAGGTAGGTTGTCTCCATTGAAATTCGGAATAGGTATTAAAGTTTTCGTTTGTCGTTGTGCTTTTACGTCTTCGAGTATTCAACAAGTCACTTGCTCGAAGGGAAAGTGTCCCTTTTTTCTTAAGAATACTTTTATTGATTGCACCTGAAAGAGTGAAAATACCTTCAGATTTTGTTTGAGCATTTGCTCGAGGTCCTAAAAAAAATCCGCGAATTTGCGTGTCAAATCCTCCTGGGAGCTTAAGACTAGCGTTGATTCTACTGAACCAGCTTATAATTTCTGCATCAAAATTCTCGCCGTTATAATCACCATTTGTTTGAGAATTAAAAATATTAAAATTCCCGCTCAATCGAATTTTTCTGGAGGGAGAATAAGTCAATGTAAACTCGGTTCCCGTTCTTATATTCTCAGATAAATTTACGGATATTGATCGAAGTGCTGGAACCAAGTTGATGGTACCGTCATCAGCTGTAACTTCCACAAAATCCCCAGTAGCTTCTGTAATACGTTCAATATTTTGAGTTGATTTTTGAAAATAAACGGAACCATTAAATGTAAATTTCTCCCAACGCTTCAAATATCCGAGATCAAGAGCATTGGAATAGGTGGGATCTAAATCAGGATTTCCTTGTCTAAAAAAGGTAATGCTAGAGCGGGAGGGGAATGGATTTAATGACCAACCTCTGGGTCGTCTAATTCTTCTACTAAATCCAAGAGTTATACTTTCTTTTTCTGTTAATTCATAAGATAAATTAAAGGTTGGAAACCAATCCAAATAGTTCTTTTCTATTTTTTCGTTGGTTGTTTGCTGATCGATGATGATATTGGAGTGTTCCATCCGTAAGCCCAATAAATATGAGAATTGATTTATTTTTTTTCCAAATTGTGAGTAAGCAGCGTTTACATTTTCGGTGTACACTAGAACGTTTGACAGATCGGTGTTGAGTACAAAAACATTATTTTCTTCTATATTAACCTGATAGTCATTTTTTTGTGTCTTGAAATTTCCTCGATATCCGATTTCAAATTGGGTTTTCTTATCTACTGGCCATACATAGTCTACTTGGTACAAAACTCTTTTTTGAGATTCCATAGTAGATACCTCCTCAGGAGTGGAGCTCATGATATCTGAATCTTCATTCTCATTACTTTCTTCATATTGAAATTCGGCAACTAACTCATGTCCTTTGTCATCGAATTTTTTGGTGTAGTTAGCTGTAAATTGTTTAGTTTTGTCCAATTCTATCTCATCTTCAAAGCGATCAGAATTAAAAGTACCCATTGAAGTAATTGTCTCTATAGATGTAGAAACCAAGCTATTACGGTCGCTATCTCTATGGAAGCCCGAAAGGGTTAAAGAGGTGTTTTCATCTATGTTGTATTCAGCACCAAGATTGACAAATAAATTTTTACGATTTCGATCATAATCTCTTTTTTCATTTGAAAAATTACTTGGATTAGAGTTGTTAAAAAACTCACTGTTAAAAAGTCCACCCCCATTGGATTGAGAATCACTGAGAGTGGTGGTACTGAAAAAGTTAATTTTTTTTGTTCTCCAGTTTAAAGAAGCGCTTCCTCTGTAATTTTTAGGAATCCCTCCGTTTACGATAATTGAACCATTAAAACCTTCCAGGGTATTTTTCTTTAAAATGATGTTTAAGATCCCTGCGGTTCCTGCTGCATCATAACGAGCGGATGGAGAGGTTACTACTTCAACTTTTTCAATTGATTCGGCTGGAATTTGACGTAACCCTTCTGGACCAGATAAACCTACCAAACCAGATGGTTTTCCATTGATTAAGATTCGCACATTGTCATTTCCTCGAAGCGAAATAACTCCTTCCACATCAACAGAAACTGACGGAACATTATCCAATACATCAGATACACTTCCTCCTCGTACCGTAATATCTTTGCCTACATTATAAATCCGTTTATCCAAACGAATTTCAACAGTAGTTTTTTCTGCCACTAATTCAACCTCATCTAAACTAGAGGTTTCCATTTCCAAACGAATTGTTCCAAGATCAGTATTGGATCGAATAATTACCCCTTCATTTTTTGCGGCTTTAAATGAAATATATTCAGTTTTAATATCGTATTTTCCTGGGAAAACTTCAAGTGAAAAACGTCCGTTTACATCGGTTATACCCCCTTGAAGCATTTCTGGGCGGCGTTGGTTTTTTAAAGTAATAGTGGCGTATTCAAGAGGTTGTTCCGTTTCTTGGTCGATGACTATTCCGGTAAGAATAAATTTCCTTATGTTTTGTGGTCGTTGTCCAAAAGTGCTGTTGGCAATCAAAAGAAATAAACCAATTAAAGTGAGTTTATTTAAATAATAATTTTGATTCATTTATTATAATTTCCCTTTGGACTGTAGAAAAAGGATAAGGTTTAATTAACTTCCAAAAAAATGAATTAAATTCTCTAATGGCCTTCCAACAATTGCAGTTATTCCATTGGAAATTATAGGTCTTTCTATGAGTTTTGGATATTCAGCTAGAATGTTAATAATTTCATCAGGAGCATAAGTTTTACCTTTAAAATTGTCTTTCCAAATAGCTTCATTGGTTCTGACCAAGCTTAAGGGTTCAACTCCTAATAATTCAATTAAATTTTCGAGTTGTGAAACAGTCAACGGGTTTTTTAGATATTCTGTAATTTCTATCTCTAATCCCTTGGATTTAATATAATCCAGTCCTTCTCTAGATTTTCTGCAGCGTGGGTTATGGTAAATTGTATATTTCATTTGATGCGTTTAAAGCTTTGTGTATTGATTTAATTCATGAGCCAGTTGTTCCGGGCTTTGAAATTGAATGGAGTGAATTCCTAAAGCTCTTGCGGCTTCTACATTTCTCTTATTGTCATCAATAAATAATGATTCTTCGGCAACAAGGTCAAAGCGATTCAGGGTAAGTTCATAAATCTCAGGGAAGGGTTTTCTCATTTTTTCTATTCCCGAAACCAAAATCCCTTCAAACCATTGTAAAAACTCAAATTTTTTTAATGCTTTAGGGAAGGTTTCATGGCTCCAATTGGTAAGAGCAACAACTTTGTATTGAGGTGATTTTGAAAACTTCTCTAAGATATCTACAGTTCCTTGAATTTGATCTCCTAGCATTTCATCCCAACGATCATAGTACATTCGAATTTCTTTTTCAAACTCTGGAAATAATGCAACCCGCTCTTCGGTGGCTTGAGCTATAGGATATCCAGCATCTTGATTTTCATTCCAATCTTGAGTGCAAATTTCCGAGTAAAAATGTTCCATTTTCTTTTTATCACCTTCAAATACTTTAATGAATACCTTATCAGGATTCCAATCGATTAGTACTCCTCCTAGATCAAAAATGATGTTTTTAATATTGATGTTTTTATTCATTATATTTTGGTTTTAAGATTAGGTTTATTTTTTTACTTGGTTTCATTTTGGCCCATCATCATCAAATAGGATTTTAAGAATGGGTCAATTTCTCCATTAAGAACATCATCTACATTTCCAGTTTCGTGTTGTGATCTTACATCCTTCACTAATTTGTAGGGGTGAAGCACATAGTTACGAATTTGAGAACCCCATTCTATTTTCTTTTTGGATGCCTCAATTTCTTTTCGAGCTGAAAGTTTTTTTTGTAATTCGATCTCGTACAATTGAGATTTAAGAAGCTGCATGGCTTTGGTTTTATTGTCTAATTGCGAGCGTGTTTCAGAATTTTCAATTACGATACCCGAAGGCTCATGCCTCAATCGCACTGCAGTTTCGACCTTGTTGACGTTTTGTCCACCAGCTCCACTAGAGCGCATGGTTTCCCATGAAATATGTGCTGGATTGATTTGAATTTCAATGCTTTCATCAACTAAGGGATACACATAGACCGATGCAAAAGAGGTGTGGCGTTTGGCATTACTATCAAAAGGTGATATTCGAACCAAACGATGTACTCCATTTTCGCCTTTCAACCATCCAAAAGCAAAATCTCCTTCAATTTCGAGTGTCACAGTCTTAATCCCTGCAACATCTCCTGCTTGATTATTAAGTTCTATGATCTTATGGTTTTGCTTTTCAGCCCACATTAAATACATACGCATTAACATTTCGGCCCAATCACAACTTTCGGTACCTCCAGCACCTGCAGTGATTTGAATCACAGCACTAAGTGAATCTCCTTCATCAGAGAGCATGTTCCGAAACTCTACATCTTCCAAATCGCAGGTTATGGAATGGTAAAGGCTCATAATCTCTTGTTCTGAAACATCATCTGATTTAAAAAATTCCATGAGAACTTCTAAATCTTCCGTTTTTTGAACGAGTTTATCGTAATCACTTACCCATTTTTTTAGGGTACGAAGGGTTTTCATGTGTGCTTCAGCTTCTATGGGCTTATTCCAAAATTTAGGATCAAGCGTTACTTCTTCTTGATTTCGAATTTCGATCAGTTTGGCATCAATGTCAAAGATACCTCCTTAATGCGCCGAGACGCTCTAAAAGACCTTTTTGTTGATCTTGTGTAATCATATTCATTTTTCTGTAAAAGTAGAATTAAAGTCTCGGAATCCCTTTTTTTAACAATATTTTTTTAGCTTACATTAAAATTTTTAATGATGAAACAAATTATCAGTTTTTCTTTTATTTTAACTCTTTTATTTTCTTTTTCAACACAGGCTCAACGTTCCAAGAAAAAAGGAAATGCTTCGCAAAAAAGTCAATTGGAAAACCTCATTAACAACGCAAAATCCTTTAATGGGTTTTTTGATTTTTTCTATGAGGATAGTAGTGGAAAGGTTTTTTTAAAGGTGAATAAAAAAAATCAAATCAACACTGAGTTTTTATACATTAATAGTTTGAGTGCAGGTATTGGTAGTAATGACATTGGACTGGATCGCGGACAATTGGGTAACGAACGCGTAGTTTATTTTTCTAAAGCGGGAAATAAGCTTCTCTTAATTCAACCCAATCTAAAATATCGAACCAGCAC